>OBLI01000406.1_pt1 | contig 45682 bp, 41 predicted proteins | sample 1519701 | NCBI WGS metagenome assembly OBLI01 (sample SAMEA3663005, study PRJEB22513) | pig gut metagenome | biome: pig gut; feature: pig-associated habitat; material: faeces | place: France | collected 2012
CGTTGTGCATATCGGACTTGCGGATGATTTCGCCCTCGAAGGCGGCGGCGAAGGCAACGGGGATAGGCAGCTCCTTGACCTTGATCTTGATGTTCCGCAGTTCCAGAGACTTCTTCACGGTCTCGGCGTGGTCGCACACAGACTCCAGCGCGCCGGGCACCTGATTCTCGCCCAGATCGATGTCCACCACCACGGGGAAGCCCAGCGCGATGGCGCCGGCACCGGCGGAGACCACCACGGCGTCAATGGCACCGAAGGTGTTGACGAAGGCGGGCACACGGTTCTTGGTGTAATCCAGCAGGCCAGCCAGATTGCCGGGCTGGACGTTGCCGAAGATCAGAGCCGCACGGATCGCCACGGTGACAACATGGATGACGGAAGTCACGTCATGGCCCAGAGGAATGACCCGGAGTTCCAGACCCATCTTCACGCCGCCCTCGGCACACTGCTCGATAACGTCGCCCACCAGGAAGGTCATGAGGCCCTTGGACTGGTAATCCTTGACCACCTTCACCACGTCGGCGGGATTCTCGGCTTTGCCCAGAACCACGGCGACACCGGGGATATCGCCGGTAACCAGCGGTACGCCCAGAGAGCGGATGATGGGATCGGGCACGAAGCCGATACCGGAGTCATTCTCGTAGGGGTTGGCGCCGTCCACGTATTTCAGACCCTCAATGATCTCAGCACCCACGGCGGTGGCAAGACCCGCGTTCAGGGCCTGTCCCAGATCCTCCTGATTGGTAATCAGGCTCTTCAGCACGTCTACGCAGGCAGGCAGATCGCCCAAGGTCTTGACCTTCACGCCGGTAGCGGCGTAAATGGTGGGGAAGAAGTACGCGGTATCGGGGAATGCGATTTCCTTGTCCGCGCCGTACTTGGCGATGGCATTGCTGACCGCGTTTTCGGTCAGGCCCGCCACGGCATTGGAGCCGCCGTAGATCAGATCGGTTAATACACTCATTGAAATTCCTCCCAAATTTTGATGCAAAAATAGGATTTATATGGAGCCCAGAGGGCTGAATATACCGTTTTATGTTAGTGTGGAGTGTGGAGAGTGGAGTGTGGAGTTATTTCCGGTTCTCCGCTTTTTTCTTTCTCTTTTTCTGCTGCGCTTGAAGAAGCTTTGCCAGTTCCGGAAACTGGTCGTCGGTATTTTGAATGGTGAAGTCCTTGTCCGCTTTCACGGTCAGGCTGACCATATTTGCCGGAGAAGTGGTGCGGTTGCCGGCAGCGTTTTTGCCCTGAATCGACTTGATTTTTTCCAGAGGAACGGCATGAAAGCCGCCTTTTTCCTCCAAAAGCAGCCGCTTATTGGTCAGGATCCACCGGCCCTTTTTCTGCTGGCAGATGACCTTCACGGTCTCCTTCGGCAGCAGGGCGGTTTCCAGTGTGCGGGCGAAATCCCGCGCTCTTCGCTCCCGGCGCTTGCGCGGGTTGGAGCGAATTGCCAGCAGCAGCACCAACGCGGCTGCTGCCAGAGTGCCCAGTTGGCTGGGGGTCATAGCATCTTCCTTTCGGATAAAATGCAAAGTGGCTGGGAGGGAGTTCCCTCCCAGCCACGGCTTGGGATGTTTTCAGTTACACGCTGCACAGGCCAGCGTTACCGAGCTGACCATCCAATGGTGTCTCGATTACAGACCAGCCGGACACGCATTGGCTGTCGGCCTTGCCGACCTGACTTAGAGATCCAGATAGGAGTCGGAGTACAGGACGTGGTTCTTGAAGATGTCGCAGGACTTGATGGTCTCCATCAGACGCAGGTCGTTGGGGTTGACGATAGCGGAGGTCAGGCCCTGCATCATGCACATGGCGACCAGAGCGGAGTCCATGATGGGACGCACGTTCTTGGGCGCGCCGTTAGAGTTGTTGGACAGACCGCCGGTGGACTTCAGACCCTCGTTGGAGAACAGCTTGATGGCTTCCAGAACCTCCATCTGCTTGTCCTGCATACCCTTAACAACCAGGAACAGGGGGTCGAACCACAGGTCGGTGGCTTCCATGCCCAGGCTCATGCCGCGCTCCAGCATGTTGTGGCAGTGCTTCATACGCTCCTCGTTGTCCTTGGCAATGCCGTCGGCAGAGCACAGGGCGATACAGATGGCGTCGTTAGCAGCGGCCAGGTCGATGTAGGAGATACGGGAGCCGGCGTCAGCGGAGTTGACGATGGGCTTGCCGTTGGTGCGGTTGTAGACCTTGATACCGGCTTCGATGGCCCGCTTGTTGGCGGTATCCAGAGCCAGAGGCACGTTGTTGAAGTTCTCCTGCAGCAGCTTGACAGCCCACATCATGCGCTCGGGACCGTCCTTCTCGGCAGGTCCGATGTTGACGTCCAGATAGGTGGCGCCGGCAGCGATCTGCTCAGCGGCACGCTTCAGGATGGGCTCGGGATCCCGCTCGTCCATAGCCTTCCGGACGGAAGGAGCGATGCAGTGGATACGCTCGCCGATGGTGACGAAGGTGGGGGACTCGGGGTTGTGGCCCTTGTACTTGACGCCCATATCGACGACCTTGATCTCGGGCACCTTGGTAGCCAGCAGCTCGTCGAAGGACAACTCCTTGACCTCCACGGTGGTGGCAGCCTTGGCGGCGTTCTCGGCAGCGGCGGCCTTGGCGGCAGCCTCGTACTCCTTGTCCTTCATGTACTTGGGCAGCTGAACGGCCTCCAGAGGACCGACAACCACGTTCCAGCCGGGCAGCTTCTCCTGAATCTCACCCTTCATGACGGCAACCTTGCCGGGGATGATCAGGGTGCGGCTCTTGATCTTGTTCTCAATGTCCAGAGTCTCGAAGGTCTTCTTGACGGTGGAGGAGGAGAACTTGCCGGCGGCCCAGGCGGTCAGAACGGACATACCGGAGGCGTCGGTGATGATCAGGTTCACGGGCTGGTTGGAACGCTCCAGTTCGCCGGAAACCAGGAAGTAGGTCAGGGCGAAGTCGACAGTCAGAGCGCAGGGGCTGTTCTCGTCGGCGCCGTTCAGGGGGTAAATCTTGGACTCGACCTTCATGGGCTTCTGAGGATCGGTGAAGATGTTCTGACGCAGGCCGTACAGAGGCAGAGCCTGTGCGTAGGTCATGTGCTCCATAACCAGAATGGAGCCGTACTTCTCGGTGAACATGGAAGCGTAGGCGGTCTGCAGGTGGTCGTCACCCTTGGCAAGCCGGGCAATGTTCACGATGGAGGGGTAACCGAAGGAGCGGTCGCCGTCCTTGATGGCGGTGCGGCGAACCAGAACGGCATTGGCCAGCGTCTCCTTGGCGGTCTTGCCGGTGACGTCCAGAACCAGATTCTTGTTGCCCTTGCCTTCCAGCTTCTTCACGGTGTCGTACAGGTCGGACAGGCTTTCGGCGGAAACGCCCAGCACCACGCCGTTGGCGGTAGCCAGTTCGCTCATAGCCTCCCAGTTGTCGGGGGTAGCGCCGTCCAGAATCACGTTCTTGCCGGCGACAGCCAGAGCGGCCTTGGCGCACTCCACGTCCCAGCACTCCAGAATCAGGTCACGGCCGGTAGCGGCAGCCTTCTCGACCAGTGCGGCGTAGACGGCGGGATCGGACTGGGTGTTGGCGACGAACACAAACTCAACGTACATACGCTCGCCGATACGCTCGTAATCGACCTTCTGCAGGTCGGCCAGCTTCTTGTCGGCCTCCTCGGCGGACAGGCTGGTACCCACGGCCACAGCGTACAGATTCTTGTTGACCAGAGTCTTCTCGTGACGGTACAGGACAGTCTCGCCGCCCAGCTTGTGGCTGCCGACGGTGATGGTCTTCATGGGAGGCGCGGTCTGCTCGTTGAGCATCGCCTTCGCGTCGTCAGAGAAGTAGGGGCACTTGTCGATTGCAACAGCGCCCTGCGCCACCTTCATGCAGAATGCCATACAGGTGGGGCTGCCGCACTCCTTGCAGTTCTTCTTAGGAGACAGCTTAAAAATGTCAAGACCCTTCAAAGCCATTGTATGTATCCTCCTTCCGAATTAGACGAGTTCAGTGATGAACTTCTTGATGGTGGCAACAGCGGCGGGATGACGCATGATGACAGCGTCAGCGCCTCCGGTCAGATTGGCGGCGGCAGTGGAAACTTCCATGTCGATCGCGCGCTCTTCCCGGCTGCCCCATGCGGGCTCGTCTTCCTCAGTGGCAGTGGACTCCTTCACGCTCCATGCGTCGGGGGACACAGGGGACATGATGGGCATCTGCAGGTCGGCATCGGACTGGGCGAGAGCCGCCAGACGGACGCGGTCCAGGGTGGAGGCAACGTACTCGAAGCCATAGCCCACAGCGGCGGTGCCGATGTTCATGACAATGTTTTCGGGATTGATGGACAGGCCCTTCAGCATGATGTTCAGCTGCTTGGCCAGGTTGATGTCGTCAGCGGTCTCAGCGCCGACCTTCTGACCGTAAGCCAGAGCGACGGAAGCGCCGACGGTCTTGTAGTCCTCGTTGCGGGCGGACAGAACCAGAATGTTCTTGCCCTGCAGGGCCTCGGCGATTTTGCTGAACAGCTCGCCGTCCTTCTCGATGTTCTTGCAGCCCATAATGACGATGGGCATGGTCACTGCGTCAGCCACGGCCTTGGCGTCGGCGACGCAGTCAGCGACGCTGCGGTTGGCACCGTTGGGATCGGCGGACTCGAAGTGCAGGCACAGGAAGTCGGCGCCGGGCATGGTCTCGGCGCGCTTGGCGTAATCGACCATGGTGGTGCAGCCCGCGTAGAATTCCTTCAGAGCGGGAGCGTCCCAGTTCGCTGCCAGATCGGAGATCTCAATGCCGATCTTGGGAGCGTTCTCAATGGGAGCGTCGAAGGTGTAGAACGGCATCACGTTCTGACCGCCGATGACGATTGCCTTGTCACCGGTGCCCAGCGTCACGGCATTGATCTTGCCGCTGAAGGGAGCCGTCTTGGGTGTGAAAGCCATAGTGTTTTTCCCCCTTGAATGATTTTGAGTGGTTTATATTAGGGCGTAGAACGTAGGAATCAACCACGTCCCGCGTCACTTACGAATAAAGATGTCATTGCGAACCAGTGACCGGCGTCGCTGGTGTGGCAATCCGCAATTCCTGAAAGGGCGCGGAATGACATTCCTTTTCACAGTCCGATGGACTGCATAATACCCCGAAGAGCGACCTTCATCGGGTCGTTTTCGGGCAGCTTCGCGGAGGGCTCACCGTCGCAGTCGCAGCGGTACACCGCTTCGTCCTGGGGCAGCACGCCGAAGAGTTTTAAGCCGTGCTTCTCGATTTCCGCCTTGACACCGGCGTCCAGCACGCCGCCGGGGGCACGGTTGATGATGACGCCCATCTGACCGGGGTTCAGGTTCATCTCCTGAACCATTTCCGCAACTCTTGCCACGGCCTGAACGCCCCGGCGGGAGCAGTCGGAAATCAGCAGCATGGTGTCCACATGGGGCAGGGTGCCCCGGGCGATGTGCTCAAGGCCAGCCTCATTGTCCATGACCACGTAGGAATAGTTGGGCACATATTTCGCGACCTGGGACTGCAATACGCCGTTGACGTAGCAGTAGCAGCCCTTGCCCTGGGTACGGCCCATGACCAGCATATCGAAGTCGTCGTCCTCGATGAGGGCCTGACTGAATTTCATCTCGGCGTAATCCGCCTTGGTCATGCCGGTGGGGATGGTGCCCTTCAGCTCCGCCTGCGCCATTTCCTCCCGAATCTGGCCCAGAGAGGTCTCCACCTCCACGCCCAGAACCTCGTTCAGGTTGGAGTTGGCATCGGCGTCCACCACGAGGACGGGGCCGTTCTTTTTCTTGCACAGATAATCAATGAGCATGCCGCAGGTGGTGGTTTTACCCACACCGCCCTTACCGGCAACAGCAATGGTATGAGGCATAATGGATACTCCTTATGGTTAGTTGACAGTTGATAGTTGACAGTTGACAGTGAAGCCGGAGTTTTCAACTTCCAGTTTTCAACCCGTCCAGTAAGCCGGATTCCCTGACGATCAGGGCCGTGTCTTCATATCGGTTCCGGGTGAACAAGTGGATGCCGTTTACACCGCAGGCCTGATATTCGTGAATCTGATGGACGGTGTATTCCATCCCGGCCTTTCGGAAGTCCGCCTTTTTCTGCTCTGCCTGGGCATCAAAGGGGTCTTTTACGAAGGGGTTGGGGTAGATCCAGTTTTTAGAGATGATCTCGCGCAGAGACTGAGGAATGGCGCTGCCGCCGTGGGAGAAGGCCGTGCTGATGGTCTCGGCCTGATCCAGGACGGGCATGACGCTCGCTTCCACAGGCAGCCGGATTCCCGCCGCCCGGATGGCGTCCAGCCAGTAACGGAACGCGTCCATATCCCAGCATAGCCGGGTGATGATATAGTCGGCGCCGCCGTCCTGCTTTTGCTTCAGAAGCGCGATCTCCGCTTCCAGAGAGCGGCTGCCCGGATGGCCCTCGGGCGCGCCTGCTACCGCGATGGTGAAAGCATCGCCGAATTCCTGACGGATGAGGGTGACCAGCTCGCCGGCGGATTGCAGCTCGCCGCCGGAACCGGCCCAGCCGGCAGGCGGATCGCCTCGCAGGGCCAGCACATGATGGATGCCGCTGTCCAGATAGGTCTGAAGCTGGGCTTTCGCGCTCTGCGCTGTATTGCCGATGCAGGTGAAGTGGGTGACAGGCAGGCACCTGCCGTCTTTCGCCACCCGGCCCAGAATCTCCAGATTCTTTCCCACATCCGCGCCGCCGGCACTGTAGGTGCAGGAGACCGCATCAGGGCGCAGAGAATACAGCTGGGGAAGGACGCTGCCGCACAGCTTCTCCATACCCGCGTCAGTCCTGGGAGGGAACACCTCGAAGGAGAGGGCGTCATGCCTGCTCAGTGCGTCTATCACAGACATACGGGTTCCTCCTGAAACATTCTGCCCATCCGGCGTGAGAATCGTATCTGCACATGGGCACACTTCCCCCATATCGATACAACGATATCGTATCACATATCCCGCCTAAATTCAACCCATATTTTGATATTATTTACAAAAAACGCGCCGTCAGAGGGATGCAGTCATTCAGTTGCCACATATGACGAGAAAACGCCTGCCACGTGATCTGCGGCAGGCGTTTTTCTGTCTTACACTTCCTTGCTCTTGGAGGCAATCTCCATGAGGCATTTGGACATAAAGGCATCGGGGGTCATGGCGCCCAGATCGTCGCCCTTGCGGGTGCGGACGGAAACGGTGCCGTTCTCCATATCCCGGTCGCCAACCACCAGCATATAGGGGATCTTCTGCATCTGAGCCTCGCGGATCTTGTAGCCCAGCTTTTCGGAGCGATAGTCGCCCTCGGCGTGGATGTTCACGTTGTTCAGATCCTCCACCAGCTTCTGTGCGTATTCGTGGGCCCGGTCGGTGATGGGCATGACCTTTACCTGCGTGGGCATCATCCACAGGGGCAGAGCGCCGGCGTACTTTTCAATCAGGTAGGCCAGCGTCCGCTCGTAGCAGCCGAGGGACGTGCGGTGGATGATATAGGGCCGCTTCTTCTGACCGTCGGCGTCGGTGTACTCCATGCCGAAGCGCTCTGCCAGCAGCATATCGATCTGGATGGTGACGATGGTGTCCTCCTTGCCGAAGACGTTCTTATACTGAATGTCCAGCTTGGGGCCGTAGAAGGCGGCCTCATCGAAGCCAATGGTGTACTGAACACCCAGATCGTCCAGAATCTGCTTCATGACGGCCTGCGCGGTCTCCCACTGCTCTGCGGTGCCTTCATACTTATTCTTGGGGTTGGCGGGGTCCCACTGAGAGAAGCGGAAGGTGCAGTCGTCCAGCATACCCACGGTGTCCAGGCAGTACTTTGCCAGCTCCAGGCAGCCACGGAACTCGTCCTCCAGCTGGTCGGGGCGGAGAATCAGGTGGCCCTCGGAAATGGTGAACTGCCGGAGACGGATCAGGCCGTGCATCTCGCCGGAGTCCTCGTTGCGGAACAGGGTGGAGGTCTCACCCAGACGCATGGGCAGGTCACGGTAGCTGCGGGCCCGGTTCAGGAACACCTGATACTGGAACGGGCAGGTCATGGGCCGAAGGGCGAAGCACTCCTTGCTCTCGTCATTGGGGTCGCCCAGCACGAACATGCCGTCCAGGTAATGATCCCAGTGACCGGAAATCTTGTACAGGTCGGACTTGGCCATCAGGGGGGTCTTGGTCAGAAGATAGCCCCGCTTCTGCTCCTCGTCCTCCACCCAGCGCTGGAGGGTCTGGATGACCCGGGCGCCCTTGGGCAGCAGGATCGGCAGACCCTGACCGATGACGTCCACGGTGGTGAAGTACTCCAGCTCCCGTCCCAGCTTGTTGTGGTCCCGCTTCAGGGCTTCTTCCTGCTTTTTCAGGTATTCGTCCAGCTCGTCCTTGCTGGGGAAGGCGATGCCGTAGATTCTCTGGAGCATCTTGCGCTTACTGTCACCCCGCCAGTAGGCGCCGCAGGACTTGGTCAGCTTGAAGCCGTTGTGCTTGACCCGGCCGGTGTGGTCCAGATGGGGGCCGGCGCACAGGTCGGTGAACTCGCCCTGAGTATAGAAGGAAATTACGGCATCCTCCGGCAGATCGTTGATGAGTTCTACCTTATAAGGTTCGTTTTTGCCTTCCATATAGGCAATGGCCTCGGCACGGGGCTTCTCGCTGCGCTCGATGCGGATGCGCTCCTTGCAGATTTTCTTCATCTCCGCCTCGATCTGAGTCAGGTGCTCGGGGGTGAAGGAGAAGGGCGCGTCAAAGTCGTAGTACCAGCCCTCGTCGATGGCGGGGCCGATGGCCAGCTGCACCTCGGGCCACAAGCGCTTCACCGCCTGCGCCATGATGTGGGAGCAGGTGTGCCAGTAGGTCTTGCGGTACTCGGGGTTTTCAAAGGTGAATAAGGTTTCTTCGGACATGGTGTTTACCTCCTTTAATTTGGGGAAGGTATAAAAAATACCCATCCCCTGAAGAATCAGGGGTGGGATACAAAAAAGCAGTATTCCACGGTTCCACCCTGGTTGCCCTGCACAGCAGAGCCACTCATTGACGCCATAACGGGCGCACCCGGCGGGCCATTTCCGACCCGCGGCTCGGAAGTGGTGACGCTTACGGCAGGGGAACGGGTGCCTTTCACCAATGTGGCATCCTCTCTGGGAATCTTACCGAAGCGCGTGTCTTCGTCAAAGCCTTTCTATGCGAAAATTTAGCACACTTTTTTTAAAATGTCAATGTCTCCACCGGGAAAAAGCAGTGCCAAAATCACCAAAAAACGGGGCCGGGGCAGGGACTGAGATTACATAATCAACAAGCAACGAATTGTGACGGAAAGAAACACAGCTCGACATTCTGCGTAAACATTTGTTACTTTTCGACACCAGATATGGTGGCGGTTCGACAGAAGACGACCAGATATAGTATCTGGTTAACATAATTTAAAGAACTTTTTATTTGCAAAAATCGACGAATTAATGGAAAAACGATGAAATACTTGACAAAATAAGATTATTTGATATAATAGCACCATGCAGAACGCAACCGGAAACGAAATGTAATAATTTACGAAGCTAACGGTTACAAACTGCTTTCGAACCACTTTGACGGGAGGCGCCCCTATGGCAAAGACCAGCTCCAAGATTCTCAGAAGAAAAATCCTGCTGATGCGTCTGTATGTGCTGACGCTGACGCTGATTCTGGTGCTTGCCATGACGGCGCTGCTGTCCCAGACGGCCCTTGCCCGAACCTACGTCATTACCGACGGGGACCGGGTGATGACCTACACCACCTTCGCCACGGACCCGGAGGAGGTTCTGGGACAGGCGGGGGTCACCCTCAGCAAAGACGATACCTTCACCACCGAAGCGGTGGAGGGCGCGGCATCCATCACCATCCGCCGCGCCCAGAATATTACGGTCCAATACCATGGGCAGACCACGGCGGCAACCACATTCGGCGAAACGGCAGGGGAGCTGCTGCATCGGCTGAATCTGGAGGTGTCCGGAGAGGACGTGGTCTCCCATGGTTTGGAGGAAGAAACCTACGACGGCATGGTTCTGCGCATTGACCGGGTGGAGACCCTGTGCCAGACCTACACCGCTACCATTCCCCACGAGGTGACCCGCTGCAGCGACACCAGCCTGCCTCTGGGCACCGAGGAGGTGCTCACCGAAGGGGAGGACGGGGAACTGCTGTGCACCGCCGAGGTCACCTACATAAACGGTGAGGAATCTTCCCGCCGGGTGCTGTCGGAAACCGTCACGAAAATGCCTACCACCGAGATTATCGGCGTAGGCGCGGGGCCTGTGGTCGAAAAAAGCGACGCCCCCATTATCAGCGACGGCTACATCACCCTGCCCACCGGCGAGGTGCTGACCTACACCCACAGCGACACCGTCCGGGCCACGGCTTATACCCACACCGATCAGGGCTGCGACACCGTGACCTCCACCGGCACCATCGTGCATTGGGGCACCGTGGCGGTGGACCCCCGGTACATTCCCTACGGCACCCGGATGTTCATTATGGCCAGCGACGGCTCCTATGTCTACGGCATCGCCACGGCGGAGGACTGCGGCGGCGACATCAAGGGCGACCGGATGGATTTGTATATGCCCACCTATGAGCAGTGCATGGAGTTCGGCAGACGGCGGTGTACTCTGTACTTCCTTGGGTGATATCGGCGGGGACTTGCTCCCGCCAAAAGCTTTGCCCCTTGGGAAGGGTCGGGCCGCCGCAGAACACGGTTCAGAAAATTGTAATATAATCCAAAAATATCATTGACTTTTTGGCGAAATTGCGGCAAAGCAAGGAAAATGGCAAGGGTGTCGAGGAAACACCCTTGAAATTGTGAACGGCGGCAAGATCGCCGACGATGCCAAGGATGCCAAGCAGGCCATGAACGCCTACAACAAGGTCATGGCTGACGGCCCCGAGGCGCTGGTGGGCAGCTTCTTCTCCTCCGTGACCCTGCCCATGGCAGAGCAGGCCGCCAAGGACGGCATGCTGCTGCTGGCTACCCGCGCCACCAACTCCGCTGTTACCCTGAAGGGCGACACGATTTTCCGTAACTGCTTCATCGACCCCTATCAGGGCAAGATGGCCGCCCTGTTCGTCAAGAGCAAAGGGCTGACCAAGGTTGCCGTGATTTACGCCAAGGATGATGATGACTCCAACGGCCTGAAGGATGCCTCCGTTGAAAACTGTGAGTCCAGCGGCATCGAGGTTGCCTACGTTGGCGAGTGCATGACCACCGACACCGACTTCAGCTCCCAGACCGCTCAGGCCGTAGCCTCCGGTGCGGAGTTCCTGTACTATCCCTGCTTCCTGGATACGGTTCCTCTGTTTGTAGGCGCTGCCCGGAACGCCGGCTTCACCGGCATCATCATGGGCGGTGACGGCTGGGATGGCTCCGACACCACCGGTCTCGAGGACAAGTTCGAGGGCTGCTACTTCACCAACCACTACTCCAGCGAGGATACCGCGCCCGCGGTTGTGAACTTCGTGGAGAAGTTCACCGCCAAGTACGGCACCGAAAGCCTGAACGCCTGCGCGGCCCTGTACTATGACGCCATGTATATGCTGGTGGAAGCTGCCAAAAACGGCGGCGGCACGGATACCGCCAGTCTGATTGCCGGCATGAAGGGCATGAGCTTTACCGGCGTTGGCGGCGACATCACTCTGTACGGACTGCTGGCTTCCATGTTTTTTGCGCTGACCTTGATTCTGAACCGCAGCATGAATCTGGCGGGGGCTACTGGCTGTGGAGCGCTTCCCTGCGTTACCTGTTTATGCTTCCGATGCTCTGGCTGCTGCTGCGAAGGCAAAAAGCGGACCGGGCAATTCTCCGGGAAATCCGCGCCCGGCCCGTAACCTGGCTGGTATGGAGCACGGTGGGCTTCGGCCTGTTCTACGCGCCGCTTTCCATGGCCTCCTGCTATGGAGAGTCCTGGTTCGTCGCCGCCACCTGGCAGATCACCATAGTGGCAGGCGTGCTGCTGACACCCCTGTTCGGCGGAAAAATCCCGGTGAAAAATCTGCTGTTTTCCGCTGTCATTCTGCTGGGCATCTTCCTGCTCCAGCTGCCCCATCCGGAAAGCATGGAATCTGGCGGCTCCCTGAAGGCGCTGGCGCTGATCCTCGTCGCCGGCATTTCCTATCCGCTGGGAAACCGGAAGATGATGGCGCACTGCCCCGCCGGTATTTCCACCACCCAGCGTGTCTTCGGAATGACGTTGTGCAGTATGCCCTTCTGGCTGCTGTGCTCCGCGTATGCGCTGCTCACCCATGGACTTCCTTCCTCCGGGCAGATTTTCCAGCCCCTGAGCGTTGCGCTGTTCTCCGGCGTGATTACTACGTTGCTGTTCTTTGAAGCGACCAGCCTTGTCAGGCACAATCCGAAGCAGCTGGCGGTCGTGGAAGCAACCCAGGCGGGCGAGGTGCTGTTCACCCTGCTGGGGGGCATCCTGTTCCTCCACGACGCCCTGCCCACGCCCGCCGGGATGCTGGGAATCGGCGTTGTGGTGATCGGAATGATCCTGAACAGCCTTTCCGGCTGACAGCATCCCGCATAATGCGTTAACGATGATCCCGCCGCTGGGAATTCCAACGGCGGGATCTTGTCCATAGGAAAGAGAACTGCGGAGGGGCTATCAGGATTCTTCGGGTTTCTGCTGCTTTGCGGCCTTTTTCGCGGCGCGGCGGCGACGGATACGCTTGACGATCAGCACCACGATCACTACTACGACTGCCAGCACTACCAGGTAGGGAATCGACACGATCAGCCACACCAGCACATCCAGCAGGTCATCACCAACGCCCTCCAGATTGTCCTTGAAGCCCTTGCTGATGCGCTCCCACAGGGTCGGCTCCTCCACGGGGGTGTACTCCTGCACTTCCTCGATGCTTAAGTAGACGGTGGCGTAGTCAATCTGGTTGTCGTAGAGCCGCTTCTGGGAAGCGTAATTCTCCAGCTCATAGCGCACCTCCGCCAGCCGCTGCTCGATTTCCAGCAGGTCGCTCATGGTCTCCGCCTGAGAAAGCAGCTCCAGCAGCCGGGTTTCCTCGGTTTGCAGGGCGTTCAGGCGGCTTTCCGTGGCGACATAGTTGAGGGTCACATCCTCGATGCTCTTATTTTGCCGGACGATATTGGCGATACCGCCCATGTCCTGCAAAAAGGCATCTACCTGCCCGGCGGGAATGCGGATGGTGAGGCTTGCGCTGCGGTAGCGGCGGCCGCTCTGGTAGGTGCTGCCGTTGTAGATGTTCTGATTTTCCACATAGCCGTTGGAAGCGGCGATTTTTGCGTCCAGCGCGGCGCGCAGGGCGTCCAGATCATCGGTCTCGGCGGTGAGATCCACGGTGACGATCCACTTGCGGCTTTCGGGCAAGGCTGCGGAGCCGGTGTCGGCGGTGTCGTTTTTCAGAGCCGCGCCTTCGGCGGGGGCCATAGCTACTTCATCGGACATGGCGTACTCCACCATGCCGCTGTCATAAGACGCGGTGCTGCCGGAGCTGCCGCAGCCGGCCAGCAGGGTAAGCAGCAGGGTCAGAGCCAGAATCAGGGACAGATGTTTTTTCATAGGGGGTTCCTCCTTTTTCTTGTTTCAATTCTATACTCGTCAAAATAACCGGCAGGTTTCAGGATTCTGAAAAAAAGCAGGGCAAAGTCTGGCGCTGCCTTACGATTATACCATTCCATGTGAACGCTGGCAAGCCTATCTTGTGAAAACCGCATAAAATAGGGGTTGCACCCGGGATGGGATTTCGGTATAATGAAGGGACGAACGGAGGTAGTGCAATGGCAAAGCTTTATTTCAAGTACGGCGCCATGGGCTCCAGCAAAACGGCTCAGGCGCTGATAACAAAATATAATTATGAGGAAAACGACCTGAAGGTCTGGCTGCTGAAACCCAGCGCGGACGTCCGGGACGGCGCGACCATTCTGCGCAGCCGCATCGGCCTGGAAGCTGAGGTGGAGGTCATTGCCCCGGACACGGACATTTTTGAGCGGTTTTTGCGTAAAAAATCCGGGAATTGTGACGTGATTATTGTGGACGAGTGCCAGTTTTTATCGGAAGCGCAGATCGACCAGCTTCGCGCCATTGTGGACGAGCACAATATCCCTGTCATGTGCTTCGGCCTGCGGACGGACTTCCAGACAAAATTATTCCCCGGCAGCCGGCGGCTCATGGAGGTTGCGGACACCATTCAGGAGATCAAGACCATCTGCGACTGCGGGGCCAAGGCCACGGTCAACGCCCGAATCGACGGCGAAGGCCACATCGTCACCCACGGCGCGCAGGTGGTGCTGGGCGGCAACGACAGCTACATTGCCATGTGCCACAAGTGCTACGTCCGGGGTATCCGGGAGCACAAAAAAATCAAACTGCACGGACAGAACCATTAAAGGAGCGTCATAGTATGGAACTGCAAACAATTCTTTCAAAATGCGACCACACCCTGCTGGCCCAGACCGCTACCTGGGCGGAAATCAAAGCCGTCTGTGACGACGGAATCAAATATCATACCGCTTCCGTCTGCATCCCCGCCTCCTTCGTAAAGCAGGCAAAGGCGTATGTGGGTGAAAAGCTGCCCATCTGCACCGTCATTGGCTTCCCCAACGGCTACGACACCACCGCCGCCAAGTGCTTTATGGCCTCTGATGCGGTAGATAACGGCGCGGACGAGGTGGACATGGTCATCAACATCGGATGGGCCAAGGAGGGTAAGTGGGCAGAAATCACCGACGAAATTGCCGCCGTGAAAAAGGCCTGTAAGGGAAAACTCCTGAAGGTCATTATCGAAACCTGCCTGCTCACCGACGAAGAAAAGATTGCCATGTGCAGGTGCGTGTCGGATTCCGGCGCGGACTATATCAAGACCTCCACGGGCTTTTCCAAGGCCGGGGCCACCTTTGCAGATGTGGCACTGTTTAAGAAGCACGTGGCCCCCCATGTGAAAATCAAGGCCGCCGGCGGCATCTCCTCACTGGAGGACGCTGAAAAATTCATCGAGATGGGTGCCGACCGGCTGGGCACCTCCCGAATCGTTAAGATTGCAAAAGGACTGGAAAACGACGGCACTTATTGAGTTAGGAGTGAGGAGTGAGGGATATATTATCACTCCACACTCCAAACTCCACACTCCACACTTCATCATAAGGAGGACTATGTTATGTTTACAACCCCCACCCCTCATATTTCCGCGAAGCCCGGGGATTTCGCCAAAACCGTGCTGATGCCCGGCGACCCTCTTCGCTCCAAATTCATCGCGGAAAATTTCCTCGAAAACCCTGTTCTGGTCAACAACGTCCGGGGCGTTCAGGGCTACACCGGCACCTATAAAGGCGTAAAGGTCTCAGTCATGGCCTCCGGTATGGGGATGCCCGCCATCGGCATCTACTCCCATGAGCTGTTTAACGGCTACGGCGTGGAGAATATCATTCGCGTCGGTTCCGCCGGGGCCATTCAGGATGACATCAACCTCTACGACCTGGTGATCGCCCAGGGTGCCTGCACCGATTCCAATTTTGGCGCCCAGTTCCATCTGCCCGGCACCTTTGCCCCCATTGCCAGTTGGGAACTGCTCACCGAAGCGGTGAAGGCCGCCGAAGCCCACGGGGCTACCTACCATGTGGGCAATGTCAATTCCTCCGATGTGTTCTACGGAGACCATGTGGGCGTGCCCGAGGGCCTCGACAGCGTGTACGGCCTGAAAAAAATGGGCGTCATGGCCCTGGAAATGGAAGCCGCCGCCCTGTACATGAACGCCGCCCGGTACGGTAAGCGTGCCTTGTGCATCTGCACCATTTCCGACCATGTGCTCAAGGGCGTGGAAACCACCTCGCAGGAGCGGCAGACTGCCTTCACCACCATGATGGAAGTGGCGCTGGACGTGGCTGTGGCGATGGAAGAAAAGTAAAGGAGAATTTATAAGAGTTGACAGTTGATAGTTGACAGTTGCGGTATCCCTTCGGGATGAATTAAAATTTCTCTACAAATTCTGAATACGGTGCATTCTACATGAGGACATCCGGTATTCAATTCAAAATGATTTAAATTGTCCCGAAGGGACTCCTTAACTTTCAACTGTCAATTGTCAACTAAAGAACAATTTTCACTAACGACCATGAATCAGGTGATTTTATGAAACGTGTTTTCTTAATCGTTCTGGACTCCTTCGGCATCGGGGCCATGCCGGACAGCGAGAGCTTCGGCGACGTGGGGGTGAACACCCTGCGGGCCTGCGCGTCTTCCTCAAAACTGCACATCCCGAACATGATTGCCGCCGGTTTGGGCAATATTGACGGCGTGGACTGCCTTCCCAAAACTGACGCCCCCATGGGAGCCTATGCCCGGCTGACGGAGAAGTCCATGGGCAAGGATACCACCATCGGTCACTGGGAGATTTCCGGTATCATCTCCCCCAAGCCCTTGCCCACCTATCCTGATGGCTTCCCGAGAGAGGTGCTGGATGCATTTGAACAGGCCACGGGCCGGGGGGTGCTGTGCAACAAGCCCTATTCCGGCACGGATGTAATCCGGGACTATGGAAAAGAGCACATGGAAACCGGCAAGTGGATCGTCTACACCTCCGCCGATTCCGTGTTTCAGGTGGCGGCCCATGAGGCTGTGGTTCCTCTTGAGGAGTTGTACGACGCCTGCCGCAAGGCCCGCCGGATTTTGCGGGGCAAACACGGCGTGGGCCGGGTGATTGCGCGGCCCTTTGTGGGCAGTCCCGCCGAGGGCTTCCACCGCACGCCCAACCGCCACGATTTTTCTCTGGAGCCCCCTGCCGAAACCATGCTGGATGCCGTCAAGGCAGCAGGGCTCGACTGCCTTGCCGTGGGCAAAATCCACGACATTTTTGCGGGGCACGGGGATACGGAGTACGTATTCAACAAGAGCAATGCCGATGGCATGGCCCATACGGACGACTTTGCCGCCCGGGATTTTCACGGCCTGTGCTTCGTGAATCTGGTGGATTTCGACATGGTCTACGGACACCGCCGGGATATTGACGGCTACGCGGGCGCCCTGTCGGAATTTGACGCCTGGCTGGGGGAGTTCCTGCCCAAATTGGGGCCGGAGGATATTCTGATGATTACCGCCGACCACGGCTGTGACCCATCCTATACTGCCACCACCGACCACACAAGAGAATATGTGCCTCTGCTGGTGCTGGGCAAGGGCGTGAAGCCAGTGAATCTGGGCACCAGGGCTACCTTTGCCGATATCGCCGCCACCGTCACGGAGCTACTGGGCGTGAAGTATACGACACCTAGCAGAAGCTTTGCCAAGGAAATTATGAAATAACAGTGTCATTGCGAGCCAGTGCGCACACTGGCGTGGCAATCCGTATCCAATCAGGTCATGCAACCTGCACATCAAGGAGAACGGATTGCCACGTCGCTGCGCTCCTCGCAATGACATACGACATTTGGGGGGTAGATTATGTATCCGGAAGAATTATGTAAACTTGCAATCGAGGCTATGGGCCATGCCTATGTGCCCTATTCGGGCTACAAGGTTGGGGCGGCGCTGCTGTGTGCCGACGGAAGCGTCTATCAGGGCTGCAACATCGAAAACGCTGCCTACAGCCCCACCAACTGCGCCGAGCGGACGGCATTTTTCAAGGCCGTCTATGACGGACACCGGGACTTTACCGCCATCGCCGTCTGCGGCGGAAAGGGCGGCGTCATCACCGGTGCCTTCCCACCCTGCGGCGTCTGCCGTCAGGTCATGCGGGAGTTCTGCGGAGACGATTTCCGCATCTATCTGGTAAACGACAAGGGCTTTGAGACGGTCACACTGGCCCAGCTTTTGCCCTACGGCTTCACTGCTGGGGAGCATATGTCCGCTAACGAGTGACATTTGCTTTTACTTGGCGGAAATTCCCGGAAAAATCACGTTTGGGTGTTGATTTTTTGTGGGAAATGTGCGACAATAAAAAAGGTATGTTCCGATACCGAATCCTAAAATTTTGGAGGAATACATCATGAAAAAGATTCTGGCTGTGCTGCTGGTTCTGGCTATGACGCTGGCGCTGGCTGCCTGCGGCGGCTCCTCTGCCCCCGCCGCCACCGAGGCCCCTGCGGCTCCCGCTGCTACCGAGGCTCCCACGGCTGCTCCCGCTGAGACTGAGGCTGCCGCTACCGAGGCTCCCGCCGCTGCGGCTTCCGCAGACGACGTGCCCGACGAAATGACCTCTGCCGACGGCAAGTATCAGATCGCCTTCGTCACCGACGTGGGCCAGCTGAAGGATAAGTCCTTCAACCAGGGCACCTTCGACGGCGTGAAGCTGTACGCTGCGCAGAACGGCAAGTCCTACAAGTATTATCAGCCCGCCGGCGGCGATCAGGCTACCGACGACGACCGTTACGACGCCATGAAGCTGGCTGCCGACAACGGCGCTGAGGTCATTGTCTGCGCCGGCTTTATGCAGGGCAACGCTCTGGCAAAGGCTGCCGCTGAGTTCACCGACGTCAAGTTCGTCTTCATCGACGGCTGGGCAATGGGCATGAACAATGTTGCCGGCATCTGCTTCCGTGAGGAGCAGTGCGGCTACCTGGCCGGCTACGCTGCCGTTATGGACGGCTACACCAAGCTGGGCTTCTGCGGCGGCGGCGGCGGTACCAACGCTGCCTGTGACCGCTACGGCTATGGCTTCGTGCAGGGCGCTGACGCTGCCGCTGCCGAGCTGGGCGTGCAGGTCGAGATGAACTACTCCTGGCTGTACGGTTCTTCCTTCCAGGCTTCCAACGAGCTGCAGACCATGGCTGCCGGCTGGTACACCAACGGCACTGAGGTTATCTTCGCCTGCGGCGGCTCCATGTTCCAGTCCATCGCCGCTGCCGCTTCCGCCGAGGATGCCAATGTCATCGGCGTTGACGTTGACCAGTCCTTCGAGTCCCCCACCGTTATCACCTCCGCTATGAAGGGCATCGGCGAGGCCGCTCAGCAGGCTCTGAAGGCTGCTGAGTCCGAGGACAGCTGGAACGCCTTCATCGGCGACGGCAACACCTCCATCACTCTGGGCGCTGCCGAGGGCGCTGTGGGCCTGCCCACTGCTACCTGGTCTCTGGAGGGCTGGACCGTTGCTGACTACGAGGCCAAGCTGGCTGACATCGTCTCCGGCAAGGTTGTCGTCGACAACGCGGACGTTCCCGAACCCGCCAGCACCGCCAATGTGACCATGAACATTGTCAAGTAATTTTTGACGGTACAAAACTGCCCCCGGCATCGAAAGATGCCGGGGGTTTTGCGGCGAGTCGCCGCTGACAATGCGTGGGCCGCAGGGCGGCCAGCCAATGCGTGCTCGGCTGGTGCGTGTCTGCTACACCATTGGGTACAGCTCGGTATCGTTTCCGCTGTGCGGCAAAGAAGAAGGCTCCCTTATTGAGGGAGCCATTGTTCATTCCTTCACGCTGACCAGTGTTTCCAAATCCTTACGCTGTTTGGAGCGTAGTTTGTCCCCCTCGGCGGCATAGCCAAGCGTGATAACCAGCCGGGCGGGGGAGTCGATGCCGGTGATCTCCCGCAGCTTTTTGTCGTCAATCCATCCGAGAATGCAGCTGGACAGCCCCTGAGCTGTGGCTTCCGCCGTCAGGTATGCGGCGGTGATGCCGATGTCAATGGAGCGGTAGTCGATACCCTTGACTTTTGCACCCATGGCGGCCGATTTGCTGTAGGGCTGCTCGGAAATGACAATCAGCACCGGGGCCTGGGACGCGAATTTGTTCATTCCCAGCCCACTACAGGCTTTCGCCGCTGCCTTTGCTGCTTCCCCACGGCAGACGGTGAGATGGTAGGGCTGGGCGTTGCAGGCGGAGGGGGCCAGTCGGGCCGCTTCCAGTACAGCGTCCAGCCTCTCCTGTTCTACGGGGCGATGCTCGTCGTATGCACGGCAGGACTGCCGGGTTTGGGCGATTTCGAGAAAATTCATAATGGTTCCTCCTGATTTTTACTGCTTCGCCAGCAGCCCGTCAATGAACTGGGTAGCGGCTCTTGCTGAGCGGCCGCCACGGCCTAAGGCAAAGCGCTCTGCCAGCATATCCAGTTCATCGGCGTCCATTTTTACGCCCTTTTCCTCTGCCAGATGCCGGACAATGCCCAGATAGATTTCCTTATTGGGCTTCTGGAAGGTGACTTGAATGCCGAACCGCTCGGACAGGGAGATGATCTCCTGCATGGTGTCGTTGCGGTGGATATCGTCGCCGTCCCGGCCGGAGAAGCTTTCCTTCACCAGATGGCGGCGGTTGGAGGTGGCGTAGATTACCACGTTTCGGCTCTTGGCGGAGACGCTGCCCTCCAAAATGGCCTTGAGAGCGCTGAAATTGTCGTCATCCTTCTGGAAGCTCAGGTCGTCGATGAACAGGATGAATTTCAGGGGGTTGGTGTTCAGCTCGTCCAAAATGGCGGGAATGGCGTGGAGCTGCTCCTTACGCACCTCCAGAATCCGCAGGCCCCGGTCGTGCAGCTCGTTGACCACCGCCTTGACGGTGGAGGATTTGCCGGTTCCAGCGTCGCCGGTGAGGAGAATGTTGGCGGCGGGCTTGCCCTCGAGAAGGGCCACGGTGTTGTCGAGGATAATCTGCTGCTCCCGCTTGTAGTCGACGAGGGAGGACAGCCGAATCTGATCAGGGTTGATGACGGGGACGATGCGGTTTCCCTCGCCGATGTAGAACATGATGTGCTTTGCGTAAAGCCCAAAGCCGAACCGGTGGATATTTGCGCATCTTTGATGATAGCTTTCCACGATGTTCAGGCTTTTCGTGGCAAAAATGGGAAGATATCCGTCCCAGTCAAGACCCTCCCGTAGGGTTTCCGGGGTCAGGTCGGCTACGGCCTGCAAAATCTCCAGCTCCCGTTCCACTTGGGCTTCCATCTCGGGCCAGGGCTGTTTTCCTTGTCCGATCATGCGGATATAGGCATTCTCATCGTTGTTGACGATGTGCTGGATGTAGCCCGCCAGCGTCCGCTTTTCCGTGCCGTAGAGGGAGGACACGAAAGCGGCGTACTTGGAGACGGCCTCGGAGGTAGCTTTTTCCCGGCTGTTCAGGTAGTCAAGCAGGGCGGACACCACCGGGTCAGAAAGCAGCGCCCGGAAAATCGCCAGGGAATTCAGGCGGATGTGTAATTCGGTAAGCTTCATACGTTCAGAATCGCACCCTTCGCGCCGCTGGACACCAGTGCGGCGTAGCGTTTCAGGTAGCCGGACAGCTCCTTCTTTTTGGGAGTGAAGTTTGCCAGACGTGCCGCCATTTCTTCTTCGGAGATTTTCAGCTCCAACTTGTTGTTGGGAATATCGATGGAGATGATGTCGCCCTCCCGAACGATGCCGATGGGTCCGCCGGAAGCGGCTTCCGGGGACACGTGCCCGATGCAGGCACCCCGGGTGGCACCGGAGAACCGGCCGTCGGTAATCAGGGCCACGGAGCCCCCCAGACCCATGCCCATGATGGCGGAGGTGGGGTTCAGCATTTCCCGCATACCGGGGCCGCCCTTGGGGCCTTCGTAGCGGATGACCACCACGTCGCCGGGGTGGATGTCCCCCGCGTTGATGGCGGCCTGAGCCTCTTCCTCGGATTCGAAGACCCGGGCGGGGCCTTCGTGTACCAGCATTTCCGGCAGTACCGCGCTGCGCTTGACCACGCTGCCCTCGGGGGCCAGATTGCCGTGGAGCACGGCAATGCCGCCGGTGGGGGAATAGGGGTTCTCCACCGTGCGGATAACGGAGGCGTCGTTGTTGACAGCGTCCGCGATGTTCTCACCCAGCGTCTTGCCGGTGACCGTCATGACCGAGGTGTCCAGCAGATTCTTCTTGGTCAGCTCTTTCAGCACCGCGTACACGCCGCCGGCGGCGTTCAGGTCCTCCATATAGGTGGGGCCGGCGGGGGCCAGATGGCACAGGTTCGGGGTCACTGCGCTGATTTCGTTAGCCATGTCCAGATTGAAGTCCACGCCGCACTCATTGGCGATGGCGGGCAGGTGGAGCATGGAGTTGGTGGAGCAGCCCAGGGCCATGTCAGCAGTCAGGGCGTTGCGGATGGCGGCGGCGGTCATGATGTCCCGGGGCCGGATGTTGCGGCGCACCAGTTCCATAATCTGCATACCGGCGTGTTTGGCAAGCTCGATGCGGGCGGAGTATACGGCGGGGATGGTGCCGTTGCCGCCAAGGCCCATGCCCAGTACCTCCGTCAGGCAGTTCATGGAGTTGGCGGTGTACATACCGGAACAGGAGCCGCAGGTAGGGCAGGTGTTCTTTTCGCAGTAAGTAAGCCGGGCTTCGTCAATTTTCCCGGCGGTGTAAGCGCCGACGGCTTCGAACATACTGGAAAGGCTGGTTTTCTTGCCGTCCACCCGGCCCGCCAGCATGGGGCCGCCGCTGACGAAAATGGTGGGGATGTTCACCCGGGCCGCAGCCATGAGAAGGCCCGGAACGTTCTTGTCGCAGTTGGGCACCATGACCACGCCGTCAAAGCCGTGGGCTTTCAGCATGGCTTCGGTGGAGTCGGCGATCAAGTCACGGGTGACCAGAGAATACTTCATACCTTCATGGCCCATGGCGATGCCGTCACAGACGGCGATGGCGGGGAAAACGATGGGGGTGCCGCCGGCCATGGCAACGCCCAGCTTCACGGCATCCACGATTTTGTCTAAGTTCATGTGGCCGGGGACGATCTCATTATAGGAGCTGACCACGGCGATCAGGGGCCGCTGCTGTTCCTCTTCCGTCAGGCCCAGCGCGTGATACAGGCTGCGGTGGGTGGCGTTCTGGGGGCCGTTGACAACCTTGTCTTTCATCATCATAGGATTTTCCTGCTTTCTTGAAGTAGTATAAAAGAATGTCATTGCGAGCCAGTGCGCACACTGGCGTGGCAATCCCCCGCATTTTGGAGATTGCCACGTCGGCCTACGGCCTCCTCGCAATGACACGAAGTTTTATTAGTTGTTAATCAGCTTATCCTCGTCGCTCCAGCTGTACAGCTTGCGCACTTCCTGACCCACGATCTCAGAGGGGTGCTCGGCAGCCAGCTTGCGCATGGCGTTGAAGTGCACCTGTGCGCCAGCGCTGGACATATCCAGCAGGAAGTCCTTGGCGAAGGTGCCGTCCTGAATGTCGGACAGGATCTTCTTCATGGCTTTCTTGGTGTCGGCGGTGATGATCTTGGGGCCGGTGACGTAGTCGCCGTACTCGGCGGTGTTGGAGATGGAGTAGCGCATGCCGCTGAAGCCGGATTGGTAGATGAGGTCAACGATCAGCTTCATCTCGTGGATGCACTCAAAGTAGGCGTTCCGGGGATCGTAACCGGCTTCCACCAGGGTCTCAAAGCCGGCCTGCATCAGGGCGCACACGCCGCCGCACAGCACGGCCTGCTCGCCGAACAGGTCAGTCTCGGTCTCGGTGCGGAAGTCGGTCTCCAGCACGCCTGCACGGGCGCCGCCGATGCCCAGGGCGTAGGCAAGGCCGATGTCCAGCGCGTCGCCGGTGGCATCCTGCTCCACGGCGATCAGGCAGGGCACGCCCTTACCGGCCTGATACTCGCTGCGCACGGTGTGGCCGGGGCCCTTGGGGGCGATCATGATGACGTTGACATCCTTGGGGGGCTTGATGCAGCCGAAGTGGATGTTGAAGCCGTGGGCGAAGGCCAGCGTCTTGCCGGCGGTCAGGTTCGGCTCAATGCTCTGCTTGTACAGGGCGGCCTGCTTCTCATCGTTGATCAGGATCATGATGATGTCGGCGGCCTTGGTTGCCTCGGCGGCGGTCATGACGGTCATGCCCTGGGCCTCGGCCTTGGCCCAGCTCTTGGAGCCGTTGTACAGGCCCACGATGACGTTGACGCCGCTCTCTTTCAGGTTCAGCGCGTGGGCGTGGCCCTGAGAGCCGTAGCCGATGATGGCCACGGTCTTACCGGCCAGCTTCTGAAGGTCACAGTCCTGCTGATAGAAAATGCGCTTCATTTGAATTACCTCTTTTCAGAAAATGTAGTTTGCAGCCTTGGCTCCCCCCTTTGGGGGAGCTGGCAAAAATCTATGATTTTTGTCTGAGGGGGTACTTCTGTATATCCGAGGCACCCTCTCCGTCAGCCCCAAGGGCTGCCGCCTCCCCCAAAGGGGGAGGCAGGATTTATAAATTGGTCACCCGGCGGATGGTGGTGGCGCCCCGCTGGAGGGAAACTACGCCGGTGCGGCAGATTTCCAGAATGCCGAAATCCTTCATGAGCGTCACAAAGTTGTCGATTTTCCGGCTGTCGCCGATCATCTGGATGATGATGGAGTCCTTGGTGTAATCCACGATCTTGCCCTCGTAGGCATCTGAGGCGGCGCTGACTTCGCCCCGGACATTGGGGTCGTTTTTGACCTTAATGAGCAGCAGCTCCCGGTTCACGGTGTCCAGATTGTCCAGCTCCGCGATGGAAACCACATCGGGAAGCTTATACAGCTGGTTGATAAGCTGTTCTTTCTTGATTTCATCGCCCTCGGACTGGACGGTAATCCGGGAGAATTCCTCGGATTCCGTCTCGGACACGGTCAGGGACGTGATATTGAACTGGCGGCGGCGGAACATACTGGTGACCCGGTTCAGAACGCCGAACTGATTGTTGACCAGAATGGCTACAGTAAATTTCTTCATGTCAGTCACCAATCCTTGTAATGATATCGTCCATGGAACCGCCGGGGGGCAGCATGGGCAGCACGAATTCGTCCTTGTCGATGGCGCAGTCGATGAGGTAGGGACCGTCGCAGGCGAAGGCTGCGGTCAGCGCGGTTTCCAGTTCCTCAAGGGTCAGCGCCCGGCTGGCCTGTGCGCCGAAGGCCTGAGCAAGTTTCACGAAATCGGTCTGACGGGCGTCCAGTGTGGTGTTGGAATAGTGCTTGTCAAAGAACAGGGTCTGCCACTGGCGAACCATGCCCAGCACATTGTTGTTGAGCAGGAAAATCACCATGGGAACGTGGTTGGCAACCGCCGTTGCCAGCTCGTTCAGATTCATGCCAAAGCTGCCGTCGCCGGTGACCAGCACGGTGCGCTCTCCGGTGCCCATGGCCGCGCCGATGGCAGCGCCCATGCCGAAGCCCATGGTACCGAGGCCTCCGCTGGAGAGAAAGCGGCGGCTGTTTTTCAGATTCAGGTACTGGGCGGCCCACATCTGGTGCTGGCCCACATCGGTGGCTACGGGGGTGTTCTCGTTTAAGTAGCGGTTCAGGGCACAGATGACGTTGCGGGGGGTCATGCCCTCCCGGCTGTCAAGACCCGCCTGCTCTTCCACAATGAGCTGATCGATTTCCGCCTGCCATTCGGGGTGCTCCGCCTTGTGGAGCAGCGGAATCAGCTTTTGCAGGGTCTTCTTCACATCGCCCCGGAGGCCCTGCTCGGGCACCACGGTCTTGCCCAGCTCCGCACCGTCGATGTCGATATGTACAATTTTGGTACCCACGGCAAATTTGGCCCGGTTGCCGGTGACCCGGTCGTTGAACCGGCAGCCCAGAGCGATGATGCAGTCGGCGTGGTGCATGGCGGTGGAGCAGGCGTAGTGACCGTGCATACCCTGCATGCCCAGGAACCGGGGATAGTCAGTGGGAACGCCGGAAATGCCCATTAAGGAGCAGCCGATGGGGGTGTCGATCAGTTCCGCCATTTGCAGAAGCTCGTCCTGGGCTTCGCTGGTAATCAGACCGCCGCCGAAATAGACGAAGGGCTTTTTGGCGGCATTGATGGTGTCTGCCGCCTGCTGGATGCGGATGTCCTTGGCAGGGAAGGTTTCGTCAGCGGTGACAGGCTCGGCAGGCTCGTAGTCGAACTTCGCAATCTGCACGTCCTTGGGAATGTCAATCAGCACGGGGCCGGGTCTGCCGGATTTTGCCAGCCGGAAAGCCTCCCGGATGGTGTCCGCCAGTTCCTCCACAGAGCCGACAAAATAGTTGTGCTTGGTGATGGGCAGGGTCACACCGGTAATGTCAATTTCCTGAAAGCCGTCTGTGCCGATGGTGGAATTGGGCACGTTGCCGGTGATGGCAACCATGGGCACGGAGTCGAGATACGCCGTGGCGATGCCGGTGACCAGGTTTGTTGCGCCGGGGCCGGAGGTGGCGATGACCACGCCCACCTTGCCGGTGGCTCGTGCGTAGCCGTCGGCTGCGTGGGAAGCGCCCTGCTCATGGGCGGTGAGGATGTGTTTCAGTTCGTCCTGAAACTTATACAGGGAGTCATAAATATTGATGACCTGCCCGCCGGGATAGCCGAAGACGACATCCACGCCCTGCTCAATCAGGGTGCGAACGAGGATATCGGAGCCGGAAAGAAGCATAGTATCATCCTTTCTTCAAATTCTCTATAATCAATCTTCCCATTTCGGTGCATCCAACCAGGCTGCACTGGTGGGGAGCGCTGGGAAGAATGTCGGCGGTACGGCAGCCGCTGCCCAGAACCTTGGAAACGGCGGCTTCGATGCAGTCCGCTTCCTCGGGCATGTCAAAAGAGAAGCGCAGCATCATAGCGGCAGCGAGGATGGTGCCGATGGGGTTGGCAATGTCCTTGCCCGCAATGTCGGGGGCGGAGCCGTGGATGGGTTCGTACAGGCCCCTGGTGCCGTCGCCCAGAGAGGAGGAGGGAATCATGCCGATGGAGCCGGTAATCATGGAGGCCTCGTCGGACAGGATGTCGCCGAACATATTCTCCGTGACGATCACGTCAAACTGGCTGGGGTCTTTCACAATCTGCATGGCGCAGTTGTCCACCAGCATATCGGACAGTTCCACATCGGGATATTCCGCTGCCAATTCGTGAATGACTTTCTTCCACAGCCGGGAGGAGTCCAGCACGTTGCTCTTTTCTACGCTGCAAAGGCGTTTCTTCCGCTTCCGGGCGGTTTCAAAGCCGATGCGCCCGATGCGGCGGATTTCGCTTTCGGTGTAACGAAGCTCGTCAATGGCGACGGGCTCGCCGTTTTCCGTTACGGTTTCGTGCTTGCCGAAGTAGATGCCGCCGATCAGCTCTCTTACAATAATAAAGTCAATGCCCTTGTCCACAATCTCCTGCTTCAGGGGAGAAGCGGAAGCCAGCTGGGGCCAGATTTTGGCGGGGCGGTTGTTGCTGTAGACCCCCATGCCCGCCCGGAGACGGAGAAGGCCCTTCTCGGGCCGCATATTACCGGGAACGCTGTTCCACTTGGGGCCGCCCACCGCGCCCAGAAGCACAGAGTCAGAGGCAAGGCATAAGTCAAGCATTTCCTTGGGGAGGGGATCGCCCCATTTGTCGATGGCGTTTCCGCCCATATCTACGTCGGTGTAGACAAATTCATGACCGTAGATTTCTGCGATTTTGTCCAAAACCAGCTTCGCCTGACCTACGATTTCCGGGCCGATGCCGTCGCCCCGGATGAGCGCGATATTTTTCGTCATTTTATCACATCTCCTTCAAGGATGCAAGCAGTCCGCCCTTTTTTATGATATTTTGGATAAATTCCGGGAAGGGTTCGGCCTGATAGGTGCGGCCTGTGGTGTGGTCGGTGATGACGCCGGTGTCAAAATCCACACTGACGGTGTCTCCTGCCTGAATTTCCTCGGCGGCAGCTTCACATTCCAGAATGGGCAGGCCGATGTTGATGGCGTTGCGGTAGAAAATCCGGGCGAAGGACTTGGCGATGACGCAGCCGGTGCCGCAGGTCTTGATGACGAGGGGAGCGTGCTCCCGGGAGGAGCCGCAGCCGAAGTTCCAGCCCGCCACCATCACGTCGCCGGGAGACACCTGGTTTACATAATTTTCGTCAATGTCCTCCATGCAGTGCTTGGCAAGCTCTTTGGCGTCGGCGGTGTTTAAGTACCGGGCGGGGATGATCACGTCAGTGTCCACATTGTCGGGGTATTTGAAAACGGTTCCCTTGGTATTCATGCTTTAGACCTCCTTGGGGGCGGTGATGTAGCCTGTGAGGGCGGAAGCGGCGGCGGTGGCGGGGCTGGCGAGGTAGACCTCGCTGTCCACATGGCCCATGCGGCCCACAAAGTTGCGGTTGGTGGTGGCGATGCACCGTTCTCCGGCGGCGAGGATGCCCATGTAGCCGCCAAGGCAGGGGCCGCAGGTGGGGGTGGAGACCACCGCGCCTGCGTCAATGAAGGCGGTGACGTAGCCCCGCTGTACACATTCTTTATAAATTTGCATGGTAGCGGGGATGATGATGCACCGCACGCCGGGAGCAACGGTATTGCCGTTTAAGGTCTTGTAAGCGGCTTCCATGTCCTCCATGCGCCCGTTGGTGCAGCTGCCGATGACCACCTGATCGATTTTAATGTCGCCCAGTTCGGATGCGGGATGGGTGTTCTCCGGCAGGTGGGGGCAGGCCACGGTGGGAACGATGGAAGAAAGGTCGATTTCTATGGTCTGCTCGTAGACAGCGTCGGAGTCGGCTTCAAAAATCCGGGGCTTGCGCTCGCTGCGGCCTTCGAGATAGGCAAGGGTCACATCGTCCACGGGGAAAATGCCGTTTTTCGCGCCGGCTTCGATGGCCATGTTGCAGATGCACAGCCGGTCGTCCATGGAAAGGCTGGCAACGCCGGGGCCGGTAAACTCCATGGACTTGTACAGCGCGCCGTCCACGCCGATCTTGCCGATGATGGTCAGGATCACGTCCTTGCCGCTGCAATTTGTGGGCAGTTTGCCGGAAAGCCGGAACTGAATGGCGGCTGGAACCTTGAACCAGGCTTCCCCCGTTGCCATGCCGGCAGCCATGTCCGTGGAGCCCACGCCGGTGGAGAAAGCGCCCAGCGCGCCGTAGGTACAGGTGTGGCTGTCCGCGCCGATGATGCAGTCACCGGCGGTGACCACGCCCTGTTCGGGAAGCAGCGCATGCTCGATGCCCATTTTGCCCACGTCATAGAAGTGGCTGACACAGTGCTCACAGGCAAATTCCCGGCACTGCTTGCTCTGCTGGGCCGCCTTGATGTCCTTGTTGGGGACAAAGTGGTCAAGGACGATGGCGATTTTGTCTTTGTCGAATACGGTGTCAAAGCCGTTTTTGGTAAACTCGTTGATAGCCACGGGGGTGGTGATGTCGTTGCCCAGCACGATGTCCAGCTTGGCCCGGATCAGCTGACCGGGATTTACGTGGTCAAGCCCCGCGTGGGCTGCGAGAATTTTCTGTGTTAATGTCATGCCCATGATGATACCTCACTTGTTCGTCATATTATTGAACGCACCCACCAGCGCGCTGGCGCTGGCTTTGATGATATCAGTGTCCGTGCCCGCACCCCAGAACATGGTTCCGTTCGTGCTTTCCAGACCGATGTAGGCGGCGGCGGTGGAGCCGGAGCTGCGCTCCTGCACACTGTGCTCGGTGTAGACCTTTAACGTGTAGCTGGCGCCGGTGTAGGCTTTCAGGGCGTTGCTCACCGCGTCCAGAGAGCCGTTGCCCCGGCTCTGCACGGTGGCCTCCCGTCCGTGGCGCAGGAAGGTGACAATGGCTTCCACATTTTCCCCATGCTGGGTAAAGTGCAGGCTGGAGATTGCCAGCGGACTGCGGACGTTCAGATAGCAGTCCATGAAGATGGCAAGCACGTCTTCGGCCTTCAGTTCCCGGTGGTCGTGGTCAGACACGGCCTTGCACTGGTAGCTCAGGTGCTCCCGCATCTTAGGCGGCAGAATGTAGCCGTAGGCCTGTTCCAGCAGGTAGCCGATACCGCCCTTGCCGCTCTGGGAGTTGACCCGGATGACGTCGGCGTCGTACGTTCTGCTGATATCCTGTGGGTCCACCGGCAGGTAGGGCACCGTCCACCGGTGGAGGTTCTTTTCCTTCCGCCACTGCATACCCTTGGCGATGGCGTCCTGATGGGAGCCGGAGAAGGCGGCGAATACCAGCGCGCCTGCGTAGGGGCTGCGTTCGTAGACGTGCATCCGGGTGCAGTCCTCATAGGTCTTGCAGATGCCGGGCATATCGGAGAAGTCCAGATCCGGGTCCACGCCGTGGGAGTACATATTCATGGCGAGAGTGATGATGTCCACGTTGCCGGTGCGCTCACCGTTACCGAAGAGGGTACCCTCCACCCGGTCAGCGCCTGCCAGCAGGGCCAGTTCGGTATCTGCCACACCGGTGCCCCGGTCGTTGTGAGGGTGCAGGGAGAGGGTGACATACTGCCGGTACTTGAGGTTTTCACTCATGTACTCCACCTGACTGGCGTAAATGTGGGGCATACTCATTTCCACGGTGACGGGCAGGTTGATGATGACGTTGTTGTCCGGGCCGGGCTCCAGTACGTCGAGAACCGCGTTGCAGACCTCCAAAGCGTACTCCGGCTCCGTGCCGGTGAAGCTTTCGGGGGAATACTCAAAGCGGAAGTTACCTTCATATTCCGCAGCCAGCCGCTTGACAAGCTTCGCGCCCTCCACAGCAATCTGCTTGATTTCCTCTTTGCTCTTGCGGAACACCTGCTCCCGCTGGGCCACGGATACGGAATTGTAGAAGTGGATGATGGCACTGGGCGCGCCCTTGCAGGCATCGAAGGTCTTGCGGATGATGTGCTCCCGGCACTGGGTCAGCACCTGCACGGACACGTCCTTGGGAATCATGTTGTTCTCAATCAGGGTGCGCAGGAACTCATATTCCGTCTCTGAGGCGGCGGGGAAGCCTACCTCGATCTCCTTGAAGCCGATGGCAAGCAGCATATGGTAAAATTCCAGCTTCTCTTCCAGACCCATGGGAATCACCAGACTCTGGTTGCCGTCCCGCAGGTCCACGCTGCACCACTGGGGGGCTTTTTCAATGTGATCTTTCTGTACCCACTTGTAGTGGCTCCCCGGGGCCGGGTAGTAGCCGATTGCGTATTTGCTGGTATCCATATGCGTATCTCCTTCATTTTACGCTTTTCCTTTTCACACGGCAGGGATGGAATTCGGAGTTGACAGTTGATAGTTGACAGTTGACAGTGATGGTATATCCCTTCGGGATATGAATTGAAATTGTCCCGCAGGGACACCTTAACTGTCAACTGTCCACTGTTCACTGTCAACTCGTACTTCTGCCGCACTTGGTATAACGGAAAAGCTGATATTTTATACTATCTTAAACCCTGCGTCTTTCAGCGCCTGGGTGATTTCCTGAACGTGATCATAGTTCCGGGTTTCCAGCGTCAGCCGCAGATAGCAGCCGTTGATGGACTCGGTTTCGCCGTTGCGCTCGTGGTGCACCGCGATCACGTTGCCGCCGCACTGGGCGATGATCCGGGAGACTTCCATGAGCTGACCGGGCTTGTCCACCAGCTCGATGAGCAGGTTGGTGGTGCGGCCGGATTTCATGAGACCCCGGTCGATGACCCGGGACAGGCTGGTCACGTCGATGTTGCCGCCGGAGATCAGGCTGACCACCTTCTTGCCCTCGATGGGAAACTTGTGGAACATGGCGGCGGCAACAGAAACCGCGCCCGCGCCTTCGGCGATCATTTTCTGCTTTTCGATGAGGGCCAGGATAGCGGCGGCGATTTCGTCCTCGGTGACGAGGGCGATGTCGTCCACGTAATTCTTGACCATTTCGTAGGTGATTTCACCGGGTTTCTTCACGGCGATGCCGTCGGCGATGGTGGAAACCTTTTCAAGGGCTTCCATGTGGCCGTGGTTCACGGCGTTGAACATACTGGGCGCGCCTGCCGCCTGCACGCCGTAGACCTTCACATGGGGGCTGATGGACTTGATGGCGCAGGCCACGCCGGAAATCAGACCGCCGCCGCCGATGGGCACGATCACCGCGTCCACGTCGCTCATTTCGTTCATGATTTCAAGGCCAATGGTGCCCTGACCGGAGATGACGTACTCGTCGTCAAAGGGATGAACGAAGGTGTAGCCCCGTTCCTCTTTCAGTTCCAAGGCCCTATTGTAGGCATCGTCGTAAACCCCGGGCACCAGACACACCTGAGCGCCGTAGCCCTTGGTGGCCTCCACCTTGGAGATGGGGGCAGTGTCCGGCAGGCAGATCAGGGAGGAAATGCCGCACTTGCTGGCGGCCAGCGCCACGCCCTGGGCGTGGTTTCCGGCGGAGCAGGCGATGACGCCCCGGGCCTTTTCCTCCTCGGACAGCATGGCGATTTTGTAGCCGGAGCCGCGAAGCTTAAAGGAGCCGGTTTTTTGCAGGCACTCGGGTTTTAAGTACAGCTTGCAGTCCTCGGCGATGCCGTAGGCCTTCGCCAGGGGGGTAGGGCGGATGATGTCCTTCAGGACCACGGAGGCGTGGAAGATTTTGTCGATCGTTACCATTTTTTATCTCTTTCCTTTCCGGTATTGAAGAATTAGGGTTAAAAAAAGGCCCTGCCTCTTCAATCCTAAAGAGACAGGGCCTTTACTTACATAAAAACCTTGCGGTACCACTCTTTTTGCCGCGAAACGCGACCACTCTACGACAGTCCAACAACCGTCTCCCGCTGTATCGGTCGGGCTCCGTCCTGCCTACTTGAAGCTCTTTCAGCAAGGCCGCTCAGAGGCCAGTATACAGTCTCACCCGCCGCTGCCTCGCACCGACCGGCAGCTCTCTGGAGGAGGGAAGGAAACTGCTTTTTCCTCTTCAAAGCGTTATCTCTATGTGAGGGGGATTATAACATGAGAAGCCCAAAGTGTCAAGCCCTGAAATGCAAAAGTCTTTCGGCGGCGCACGTTTTTAGAGAGAAGCCTTCCCCAAAGGGGAAGGCTTTTGGGCGCCCTGTAATAAAACCCGGGGACGTTTCCGTCCCCGGCGCAATGCTTATTCAATGACCTGAATCCAGCCCTTGGGCGCCTCGATTCTGCCCATCTGGATGCCGGTGAGGGTGTCGTACAGCTTCTGGATGGTGGGGCCCATGCCGGCGTAGTGAATCTCCTTGCCGTGGTCCACGATGGTGCCCAATGGGGAAATCACGGCGGCGGTGCCGCACAGGCCAGCCTCGGAGAAGTCGCCCAGCTCAGTCAGGGCTACGGGACGCTCCTCGACCTCCATGCCCAGATACTCCTTGGCAACGTAAACCAAAGAGCGGCGGGTGATGGAGGGCAGAATGGTGTCGGACTTGGGGGTGACCAGGGTGTTGCCCTTGACGAAGATGATGTTGGCGCCGCCGGTCTCCTCAATGTGGGTGCGGGTGGCGGAGTCCACATACACGTTCTCGTCATAGCCCTGCTCGTGGGCATCCACGATGTTGTACAGGCTCATGGCGTAGTTCAGACCGGCCTTGACGTGACCGGTGCCCCGGGGAGCCGCACGGTCGAGGTCAGAGATGCGGACGGTCAGGGGCTTCACGCCGCCCTTGAAGTAGGGGCCGACGGGAGTGGCAAAAACCCGGAACTGGTACTCGTTGGCGGGCTTGACGCCAATGATGGAATCGTAGCCGAACATGAAGGGGCGGATATACAGGGTCGCACCGGAGCCGAAGGGGGGCACCCATGCGGCGTTGGCACGGACGGTCTGAATGACAGCGTCTACGAACTTATCCTCGGGATAGACGGGCATTTTCAGCCGCTTGCAGGACTCCGCCATCCGAGCGGCGTTCAGGTCGGGGCGGAAGCAGACGATGCGGCCGTCCTCGGCGGTGTAGGCCTTCATGCCCTCGAAGCAGGTCTGGGCGTACTGCAATACGCAGGCACACTCGCTCATGGTGATGGTGGCGTCGTCGGTCAGAACGCCGTCATCCCACGCACCGCCGCTATAGTTGGAGACGAACCGCTTATCGGTCTTGACGTAGCCGAAGCCCAGGCTGCTCCAGTCGATATTTTTCTTTTCCATGGGAAACACCTCTCATAGCAATCAGATGATTTCCCATTTTACCACCATGAAAGCCGCAGGTCAATAGGCTAAGGCGAAAAATGTTTCTTTCTGACGGACAGATGTTTCTGACATAAACGCACAAAAACATCTGGCGAATTTTGTAAAAAATGACTTGACTTTAGCGAGGTAAAGTGATAAAGTTACAGAAACAAAATCCGGGAAAGGAATCGAACACTATGACAAAACTGCGACACCGTGACGAGGAACTGTTTTATGAAGCGGTCATGACCCTGCATTCTCAGGAGGATTGCAGGCACTTCTTTGAGGATATCTGCACCATTAAGGAATTGCAGGCCATTGCCCAGCGGATGCGGGTGGCCTGCCTGCTGGACAGCGGCAGCAACTATCTGGAGGTGTCGGAGGCCACCGGGGCCAGCTCCGCCACCATCAGCCGGGTGAACCGGTGCCTGAACTACGGCAGCGGCTACCGGGAGGCCATCGATAATTTGAAGAAGGCGGGAAAGCTCAATGACGACGGACCAGATTTGGAGAAATGAGGAGCAGGCGGTGTTTGCCCTGCGGGGGCTGTACCAGCGCTACGGCTACGCCCCCTATAAAATGAGTCAGTTTGAAGAATACGACCTGTATGTGCGCAACAAGGACTTTTTGATTTCCGATAAAATCATTACCTTCTCCGGCGAGGGCGGCAAGCTCATGGCCCTGAAGCCGGACGTGACGCTGTCCATCGTGAAGAACGCCCCGGAGGAACCCGGCGTGGTGCAGAAGGTCTACTACAGCGAGAACGTCTACCGGGACTACCGGGAGATCATGCAGGCGGGTCTGGAATGTGTCGGCGACCTGACGGAATACGACATTGCCGAGGCGGTGCTGCTGGCGGTGAAGAGCCTTGACCTGCTGGGGGGCCGCTACGTGCTGGACATTTCCCACATGGGATTGCTGGCGGCGGTGCTGGAGCGCTGCGGCTTTGACGAAGGAAAACAGAAGCAGGCCATGGCCTGCCTGCGGCAGAAGAATACCCATGATTTGAAGGAATTGTGCGGGGACAATGCGGACGCGTGGGAGACCTTGCAGGCCATCTCCGCTTGCCGGGGCGGGGCGGAAGAATTGGAGGCCCTGATCCCTCACCTCACCGGGGAAGCCGAGCAGGCGGCGGTGGCGGAGCTGAAAGCCCTGCTGGAAATGCTGAAAGAACGAGGCTATGAGGAAAGCGTGCGGATGGATTTTTCCGTCAGCAACGATCTGGGCTACTACAGCGGCGTGGTGTTCCGAGGGTATCTGGAAGGGATTCCCGCGAGCATTCTCTCGGGCGGGCAGTACGACAAGCTGCCCCGGAAAATGGGCAGGAAAAGCCGTGCCATCGGATTTGCGGTGTACGCTGACCTTTTGCAGGAACGGAACCGGGAGGACAATTCCTTTGATGTGGACACGCTCATCCTCCATGATGGCACCGTGTCCCTGTCGGAGGTGAACCGGGCAGCGAAGGCGGCATCGAAGGACGGCAGCGTGCTGGTTGCCACGAAAGCGCCCAAGGGCAGAAGCTGGAAAAAACTGGTGACGTTAAAAGGAGGGGCGCAATGATGGATTGGATTAACATTGCCCTTCCGAAAGGACGGTTGGGCGAAAAGGCCTACGCCATGCTTAAAAACAGCGGCTACGAATGCCCCGCCATCGAGGACCCGGGCCGAAAGCTCATCTTCGAGAACCCGGAGAAAGGCGTGCGCTACTTCTGGGTCAAGCCCTCGGACGTGGCGATTTACGTAGAGCGGGGCGCGGCGGACCTTGGCATCGTTGGCAAGGACATCTTGCTGGAATACGAGCCGGAGGTCTACGAGCTGCTGGACTTGAAAATGGGCAGGTGCCGCATGGCGGTGGCGGGCAAGAAGGATTTCCGGGAGCCGGTGGGGAGAACTTTGAAGGTTGCCACCAAATTCCCTAACATTACCCGGAATTTTTACGCCGGAAAGTGCCGGGACATCGACATTATCCACCTGAACGGTTCCATCGAGCTGGCACCCATTCTGGGCCTGAGCCACGTCATTGTGGACATTGTGGAGACGGGCACGACCTTGCGGGAGAATAATCTGACGGTGTATGAGGAGATTGTGCCCATCAGCGCGCGGCTGATTGCCAATGTGTCCAGCTTCCAGTTTAAGGACGAGACCATCAACGCCATTCGGGCGAGTTTGCAGAAGCAGGTGGAAGAAAAATGATTAAGATTATGAAGTACGGGCAGGTGCCCAATTCGGAAATTTTCGCCCGGGTCACCCCCACGGTGGACGTGGCGGGCATCGTTGCCGACATTCTTTACGACGTGCGCAAAAACGGCGACAAGGCGGTGCTTGCCTACTGCGCCAAATTCGACAAGGCGGAACTGGATACGCTGGAAGTATCCAAGCAGGAAATCGCGGAAGCCATTGATGCCGTAGAGCCGGAATTTTTGGAGATTTTAAAGGAAGCGGCGGCAAACATCCGGGCTTTCCACTCCCGGCAGGTACGCAATAGCTTTGTCCTTGCGGACAAACCCGGCATGGTGTTGGGCCAGAAGGTGACGCCTATTGAAAAGGTGGGCGTCTACGTCCCCGGCGGCACGGCGGCCTACCCTTCCACCGTGCTGATGGACACCATCCCCGCGAAAATTGCCGGATGCCCCCAGATTGTCATGGTGACTCCTCCCGGAAAAGACGGGAAGATCAACCCCGCCATCTTGGCAGCTGCCAGCATTGCCGGTGTGGATAAGATATTCAAGGTAGGCGGCGCGCAGGCCATCGCGGCTCTGGCCTACGGCACGGAGAGCATCCCCAAGGTGGATAAGATCGTCGGCCCCGGCAACGCCTTTGTGGCGGAGGCCAAGAAGCAGGTCTTCGGCATGGTGTCCATCGACATGATCGCCGGCCCCAGCGAGATTCTGGTGATCGCCGACGGAAAGAGCGACCCCGTCCATGTGGCGGCAGACCTGCTCAGTCAGGCTGAGCACGACAAGCTGGCCAGCGCGGTGCTGGTGACGGACAGCGAAGAATTGGCAGTGACTGTGCGTGACGAATTGGAGCGCCAGCTGCCGCTGCTTCCCAGAGAAGAAATCGCCCGGGCTTCCATTGATAACAATGGTAAAATCATCGTGGCGGAAAATCTGATGCAGGGCATTGAAATCGCCAACGAAATCGCACCCGAGCATCTGGAGCTGGTGGTGGACGACCCCTTCTCCTACTTGGACGCGGTGAAAAACGCTGGCTCCATCTTCATGGGCCGCAGCTGCCCGGAAGCGCTGGGCGACTACTTCGCCGGCCCCAACCACACCCTGCCCACCTCCGGCACGGCCCGGTTCTCCAGCCCCCTGAGCGTGGACGACTTCGTGAAAAAGAGCCAGTTCAGCTACTATACCGCGGGCGCCTTGGCGTCCGTAGCGGACAAAATCGCCGCCTTCGCCGAAAAAGAGGGCCTGCGGGCCCACGGAAGAAGCGTGATGATCCGGAAGGAGGGGGAGGTATGAGCCGGTTTCTGAATCAGCAGTACCAAAGCCTGGAGGCCTACACCCCCGGCGAACAGCCCCGGGATATGCAGTACATCAAGCTGAACACCAACGAATCCCCCTACCCCCCGGCTCCTTCCGTGGTGGAAGCCATGACGGGAGAGCAGGTGGAACTGCTGCGGCTGTACTCCGACCCCACGGCGAAGAATTTGAAGGAAAAGCTGGCGGGTCTGTACGGGGTCAGCCCGGAAAACGTGTTTGTGTCCAACGGCTCGGACGAGGTGCTGAACTTCGCCTTCATGGCCTTCGGCGGAAACGGCGCGGTGTTTCCGGACATCAGCTACGGCTTTTACGAAGTTTACGCGGATCTTTACGGCATTAACGCCGAAAAAATCCCGCTGGAAGCGGATTTTTCCGTAGATTACCGGAAGTATTGCGGCAAAAACAAAATGGTGGTCATCGCCAACCCCAACGCCCCCACGGGCATGACCATTCCCGTGTGGCAGATCGAGGAAATTGTGAAAACCAATCCCGATTCGCTGGTGCTGATTGACGAGGCCTACGTGGATTTCGGCGGGGAGACCTGCCTGCCTCTGACTGAGGTATACGACAATCTGCTGGTGACCCGGACGTTCTCCAAGTCCCGGTGTCTTGCCGGCGGACGGCTGGGCTATGCCTTTGCAACCCCCGCCATCATCGCGGATTTGGAGAAAATAAAATATTCCACCAATCCGTACAACATTAACCGCCTGACCCTGCTGCTGGGCGAAAAAACCGTGGACGCGGAGGACTACTATCAGGACAAATGCGCGCAGATTCAAAAGACCCGGGCGTGGACGGTGGAGCAGCTGGAAGAGTTGGACTTTACGGTGCTACCCAGCAAGGCGAACTTTATTTTCGTGAAAACCGACAGGCTCGACGGTGGGGAGCTGTACAGAAAGCTGAAAGAAAAGGGCATTCTGGTGCGGCATTTCACAAACCCCAGAATCTGCCAGTACAACCGGGTCACCATCGGCACGCAGGCGCAGATGCAGACCCTTGTCAACACCGTGAAAGAGGTGCTCTATGAGAATCAGTGAAATCAACCGGAACACGGCGGAAACCCAAATCAGCCTGAAGCTGAATCTGGACGGCACGGGTAAGACGAATATCGACACCGGGGTGGGCTTTCTCAACCATATGCTGACCCTGTTCGCTGCTCACGGAAAATTCGACTTAAGTGTATCCTGCAATGGAGACACAGACGTGGACGACCACCACAGCGTGGAGGACATCGGCATCTGTCTGGGGCAGGCCTTTCAGGCGGCGCTGGGGGATAAGCGGGGCATCACCCGCTACGGAAGCTTCCTGCTTCCCATGGACGAGGCATTGATTTTGTCGGCGGTGGACATCTCCGGCAGAAGCTGTCTGTGCTGCGAACTGGACATTCCCACGGAGAAAATCGGAACCTTTGACACAGAGCTGGTGGAGGAATTCTTCCTTGGCTTCGTGCGCAACTGCCCCATGAGCCTGCACCTGCGGCAGTTGGCCGGCAAAAACGCCCACCACATCGTGGAGGGGGCCTTCAAGTCCGTGGGTCGGGCCCTGAAAGCGGCGGTAGCTCTGGACGGCAGCAATGAGATTCCGTCCACCAAGGGGGTTCTGTGATGATCGGCATTATCGACTACGGCGTGGGAAATCTGTTTTCCCTGTGCTCAAGCTGCGAAGCTATCGGCGAGGAAGCCTTCGTCAGCGGTGACCCGGCGGAATTGGCGAAAGCAGACCGGCTCATCTTACCCGGCGTGGGCGCCTTTGAGGACGCGGCAAAGAAGCTCCGGGACACCGGCATGGCGGATTTTGTCCGGACGCAGGGGTTGGAAGGGAAGCCCCTTCTCGGCATTTGCCTTGGAATGCAGCTGCTGTTTGAAAGAAGCTACGAGTACGGCTGTCACGAGGGGTTGGGACTGCTCAAGGGACAGGTTGTCCCCATGGAAGGGAAGCTCCCGGCAGACCTGAAGATTCCCCACATGGGCTGGAACGCGCTGAAAGTGAAGGGCGGCACCCTGCTGGATGGCCTCGACGGGCAGTACGTCTACTTTGTCCACTCCTTCTTCGCGGAAGACTGCGACGATTCCCTCGCTGCCGTGACGGAGTACGGCATCCCTATCACCGCCGCGGTGGAGCAGGGCAACATCTACGGCTGCCAGTTCCATCCGGAAAAGAGCGGCAATGTGGGCCTTTCCATCCTGCGGAAATTCGCGGAGGTTTGATATGTACATTTATCCTGCCATCGATCTGTACGGCGGCAAGGCCGTGCGGCTTTTTAAGGGCGACTACAATCAGATGACGGTGTACAGCGACGACCCGGTATCCGTTGCAAAGGATTTTGCCGCCGCCGGGGCCAGCCACATCCATCTTGTAGACTTGGAGGGGGCCAAAATCGGACGGCCCGCCAACCTTGATACCATTGCGAAAATCGTCGCCGAAACCTGCCTGTTTGCCGAGGTTGGCGGCGGCATCCGGGACATGCAGACCGTGGACAGCTATTTAGGAATCGGCGTCAGCCGGGTCATCTTAGGCACCGCCGCCGTGAAGGATCCGGAGTTTCTGAAGGCGGCCCTTGTAAAGTACGGCAAAAAAATCGCCGTGGGCGTGGATTTGAAGGACGGCTTCGTTGCCATCAAGGGCTGGACGGAGACTTCCGGGCTGAAAGCGGAGGAATTCTTCGAAAAAATGCAGAACCTGGGGGTCAAAACCATCATCTGCACCGACATCTCCCGGGACGGAGCCATGAAGGGCGCCAACCGGGGGCTGTACCGGGATTTATCGGCCAAATTTGGCATCGATCTCATTGCCTCCGGCGGCGTATCCAGCATAGAGGACGTAACGGCCCTGGCGGCAATGAAGCTTCACGGGGCCATCATCGGCAAGGCCTACTACATCGGCGCGGTGGACTTAAAAGAAGCGGTGGAGGCGGCAAAATGATTACAAAACGAATTATTCCCTGTCTGGACGTGCGAAACGGACGGGTGGTCAAGGGAACCAATTTTCAGGGCCTGCAGGACGTGTCCTCCCCGGTGGAATTGGGAAAATTCTACAGCGACAACGGCGCGGACGAGCTGGTGTTCTACGATATCACGGCTTCCGCTGAGGGCCGGAAGCTGTTTACGGACATTCTCACCGAAGTGGCTTCCACCATTTTTATCCCCCTGACCGTAGGCGGCGGCATCAACACGTTAGACGATTTTGACCGAGTGCTGAAATGCGGCGCGGACAAGGTCAGCGTCAACTCCGGGGCCATCCGCAACCCGGCGTTGGTTCACGACGCCGCAAGGCTCTACGGCGACCAGTGCGTGGTGCTGTCCGCCGACGTGAAGCGGGTGGACGGCGCGTTTCGGGTCTTCGCCAAGGGGGGCCGGGAGGACACCGGCATGGAGGCCATTTCCTGGATCAAACGGTGCGTGGATAACGGCGCGGGGGAAGTGGTGCTCAACTCCATCGACACCGACGGCGTCAAGTGCGGCTTTGACCTGGAGATGCTGGAAGCTGTTTCCAATGCGGTGGACGTGCCGGTGATTGCCTCCGGCGGCGCAGGCTGTGCCGGGGATTTTGTCACGTTATTTCAGCGCCTACCCAAGGTGGACGCGGGGCTGGCAGCCTCCATTTTCCACTTCGGACAGGTGAAAATCCCGGAATTAAAGCGTCTTTTAAAAGAAAATAACATTCCTGTGAGGTTATAAAAATGCATCTGGACGAACTGAAATTTGACGAAAAAGGACTGATTCCCGCCATTGTGGTGGATGACGAGACGGGCAAGGTGCTGACCCTGGCCTACATGAACCGGGAGAGCCTTGCCATCTCCATGGAAAAAAAGCTGACCTGCTTCTGGAGCCGTTCCCGGCAGGAACTGTGGCTCAAGGGCGAGACCAGCGGCAACTATCAGCACATCGTGTCCATCACCGCCGACTGCGATGGGGATGCCTTGGAGGTGCGGGTGAAGAAGGACGGCCCCGCCTGCCACACCGGCGCGGAATCCTGCTTCCACAACCCTGTTCTGGGCGAAAAGGCGGACAAATTCCAGCTGGAGGGACTGTACCAGCTGCTCCAGAGCCGGAAAAAGGAGCTTCCCGAAGGCTCCTACACCACCTACCTCTTTCAGAAGGGTCTGGACAAAATTCTCAAGAAGGTGGGCGAGGAGAGCACCGAGGTCATCATCGCGGGCAAGGCCGAGGACAAGGCGGAGACAATTTACGAGATTGCCGACCTTGCCTACCACGTGCTGGTGCTGATGGTGCAGCTGGGCATTTCCGTGGAGGATATCCGAAAGGAACTTGCCAGCCGTCACATCATCGACCACAAGGTCAAGCAGGAGAAAATGACAAAATAAAAGAATCCTGCCGCGTCATGCGGCAGGATTTGTTTCTTTCGGGAACTTTCTTGCCACCAGAGCAAAGGACACCATCTGGAACAGGTAAGTGATGAACCATGACACGGTGTAGGAAAAGAACAGGCACTGGGGCGTGTGATATGTCTGAAAAATGGTGTATATCCAGAAAATCCGCAGGCCGCAGATGCCAAGAATGGAGATAATCATGGGCACCACGGAAGCGCCCAGCCCCCGCAGCGCGCCGGTGGACACGTCCATCAGGCCGCACAGGAAGTAGGGCAGGCAGATGTAGCCCAGCCGCAGGATGCCGTATTCGATGGCCTGAGGGGAATCGGTGATGTAAATGGAGAGGAGCTGGCGACCAAAGGCCCAGGCGGCAAAGCCAAGGGTCAGGCCCACCACCGTGACGCAGCCGAGGCAAATCCACAGAGTCTGATACACCCGGCGGTATTTCCGGGCACCCGCATTCTGCCCGACGAAATTCACTGCCGCCTGAGAGAAGGCGTTGATGGACACATAAACGAAGCCTTCAATGTTGGAGGAGGCGGCGCTGCCGGACATGAACACGTCGCCGAAGGAGTTGACAGAGGACTGAATCAGCACGTTGGAGATGGAGAACAGGGCGCTTTGGATGCCCGCAGGCACGCCAATGCGCAGCATCTTGGTCAGCTGGTCCTTGTGAAAACGCATTTTATTCCAGTACAGGCGGCAGGCGTCGGTGCGCTTCATCAGCGCCCGGATGACGAGTACCGCGGAAATGCCCTGAGAGAGGGTGGTAGCCAGCGCCACGCCCGCTACGTTCATGTGCAGTACGGTGACGAAGAAAATGTTCAATATCACGTTCACCACACCGGCGACCGTCAGATAGAGCAGGGGGCTTTTGGTGTCCCCAGCGGCCCGGAGAATGGCGGCGCAGAAATTGTAGACCATGCTGAAGGTGATGCCCCCAAAGTAGATCTGCATATAGATGGCGGACAGGGGCAGCACATTGTCCGGGGTGCCCATCATGCGAAGGAAGGTTCCGGAGAAGGCAACGCCGATGATGGTGAGGAAAAGACCGCTGGCAATGGCGGCGGGCAGGGCGGTGTGCACCGTATTGTGCACCACGGTATCCTCCCGGCTGCCAAGACCATGGGCAACACAAACGCCCGCGCCGACGGACAGGCCGATAAAGAAATTCACCAGCAGGTTGGTGATGGCGCCGGTGGAGCCGACAGCGGCTACGCTGACGCTGCCGCAGAAGCGTCCCACAACCACCAGATCGGCGGCGTTGAACAGCAGCTGAAGCAGACTGGTAAGGATAATGGGAATGGTAAAGCGGACGATGCTGGGAAACAATGGGCCTTCCAGCATACTCTGGTTGGGACGGGCCAAGAAAACACCCTCTTTGATAATTGAGAATTGACAGTTGACAATTATAGTCGTTTTTTGGAAAAACGCAAGGGGGGAAAAAGCCAATGCGTGCGTGGACTGGTCATGATTCTTAAGACCATTGGGCAGTGCTCGGTATCGTTTTATAGTGCCGCTCCAGACAAGAAAAAAGAGAACACCGGATGCGGTTGCATCCGGTGCCTGTGATTTGAAGGATTACGCGGCGACCTTGTGAGCCTTCCACTGCTTGTAGATGGTCATAATGCCCTCGATGGCGAGAACAACCGCCAGAACAATCAGCAGCACGCCCAGCACGACCTGTGCGTAGGGGCCCCAGTCGGCACCGCCCTTGGCGATGACGCCCAGCTGGGTCTTGGTGTTGATGAACAGGGAGGCGATGGTGACGCACAGCATGAAAGCCATGGGCAGCAGGAACATCTTGTTGTCCTTGCCGATGTTGCTCAGCCAGGTTGCCACAGCCAGCAGGCCCAGAGCGGCCAGCAGCTGGTTGGCGGAGCCGAACAGCGCCCAGATCTTTCCGTAGCCGTTCATGCCCAGCAGGATGCCCAGCACCACGGTGATGATGGTGGCAAAGTAGGGATTGGCCAGAACCTTCTTGCAGCCGGTGACGTTGTCAGGGGTCTCACCCTTGGTGCCGTCCAGCCAGAACTCCTGGAACATGAACCGGGCCAGACGGGTGGCGGTGTCCAGGGAGGTCAGGCAGAAAGCGGAGTAGGTCAGAACCAGCAGGGTGTACAAAATCTCGTACACGGCGCCGCGGCTGGGATCGATCATACCGGCGATACCGCCGCCGAAGATGGCGGTGGCGCCCTTCAGAGCGCTGTCGGGGTTGGCGGCGTTCCAGCTGTAGGCGTAGGCAACAGCGCACAGGGTCAGCACAGCCAGCACGCACTCCAGCAGCATGCCGCCGTAAGCGATGGGCTTCGCGTCGGTTTCCTTATCCAGCTGCTTGGAGGTGGTGCCGGAGGACACCAGAGAGTGGAAGCCGGAGATGGCACCGCAGGCGATGGTGGTAAACAGGACGGGGAACACGGGGGTGGTGGACTCAGCGCTCTGGAATACGGGCATGCTGCTCATGGAAGGATGGCCCATGATGACGGCGACCACAGCCAGGGCCAGCATGGCGTACAGCAGGAAGGAGGACAGATAGTCACGGGGCTGGAGCAGAATCCACACGGGAGCCACGGAAGCCACGGCGATGTAAATGCCCACAATCCACATCCAGGCCTTGCTGGACAGGTAAATGGGATGGAAGTTCATGCCGATGGCGATGATGCCGACGATGGCGGCAACGCCGATGATGGAAGCCGTGCCCATGGGGACGTTCCGGCGGTACACGGCAAAGCCGAAGATGATGGCGATGACGATGAACAGCAGGGAAACCATGGCGACCCGGGCGTTGGAGGTGGAGGCGGCCACGTCCAGCACGCCCTCATTGAAGGTGGCACCGAAGGTGCTGGCGACGATGGAGGCGAAGGCGGCCACAACCAGGATCAGGGTCAGATAGGAGAAGATCAGGAACAGGCGCTTGGCACGCTTGCTCATGTTGGCGGAGATGATCTCGCCGATGGACTTGCCGCCGTGACGGATGGAGGCGAACAGGGCGCCGAAATCATGGACGCCGCCGAAGAAGATACCGCCGAGGACAATCCACAGTGCGCAGGCGCCCCAGCCGAAGCCGGCGGCAGCGGCGCTGATGGGGCCGGTAATGGGGCCGGCACCGGCGATGGAGGAGAAGTGGTGGCCCATCAGCACAGGAGCCTTGGCGGGCACATAGTCAATGCCGTCCTCCATGGTGTGGGCAGGGGTGGGCTGGTCGTTCTCACCGACGCCCCACTTCTTGCACAGGTAGCGACCGTAGAAGACGTAGCCTGCCAGCAGTGCGGCGCAGCAGATGATCAGAAGCAACAGACCGTTCATGCTATTTGTTTACTCCCTTCTTTGTTTCTCTGAAGTTGCTCTCCAGATTCTTCCGGGCTTCCTTTCCGGCTGGGTTGGAAAAGAAGCAATTGGTGGATGTTTCCATAGCTGCCAGCTGATACTCCGTCCAGCCGTGGAGACTCAGCATGTAGTTTTTCCGGAAGTGCGTGCGCTTGACAAGCTTCTTTGCCTCCGGATCAATGGTATTTGCCAGTACCACAAGTCCCACATTGGAAAACATATGCTCCTTGTGCGGATGCACCAGCGCCAGCCCCGCCGCTTTGGTGCGGTCAATGTGCTTTTGCAGGTCATCGGCGCTCAGATGGTCGGCCAGCAGGAAGTAGAGGTACTCGTGCTGCTCCACCGCCGACAGGACGTGCTGTTTGGAAATCAGGTAATTCTCATCCCGAAGATAATAGGTAGCCATGGCGGGATATACCGTGTCCTCCACGCACACGTTACGGTCAATATCATAGACATGAGAATAGGCATCCAGCAGCTTATCCAGCAGCTGGTCCAGATTTGCTTCCATAGGCGGTCCTTTCTGTTTTCCTGTCGAATTACGGTACGGGCGAGATAACGGCCTCATTATACATCTGGGTTGTCCGTTTGTGAAGTACAAATGTCTCTGAATCAAAATATTTGTAGTATGTGACAAAAATATCATTCATAAAATGTTCATATTATGCAATATGCGCAGAACGCATGAAAAAGGGGAAGCACGCCACCGCGTGCTTCCCGAATCCCGTTATTGGGCCTGTGGATCACTTTACAAAAACCATTTCCCGGGAGATGTCGGACAGGGTTTTCGCGCCGCACATGGACATGGTGTCGGCCAGCTCGGCCTTCAG
>OBLI01000408.1_pt1 | contig 45333 bp, 32 predicted proteins | sample 1519701 | NCBI WGS metagenome assembly OBLI01 (sample SAMEA3663005, study PRJEB22513) | pig gut metagenome | biome: pig gut; feature: pig-associated habitat; material: faeces | place: France | collected 2012
TCGACGAGTGTCTCGAGCGTGGTCTGACTTACAGCGTACCCCTCAAGGCTAAGCTAAAACTGTATTGCACTGACCCAGATCATGAGGATTTTGGAACTGAAATACAGGATGTCTTCCTTGGCCCAATACCATATATGACCGATAATGGTACCTTTGTGATCAATGGTGCTGAGCGCGTTGTAGTATCTCAGTTGCATCGTTCACCTGGTGTATTCTTCGGACAGAGTGTACATGCCAACGGATCAAAACTGTATTCTGCACGTATCATCCCATTCAAGGGATCATGGATTGAATTTGCAACCGACATTAACAATGTGATGTATGCATATATCGACCGTAAGAAGAAGTTGCCTGTTACAACTCTTTTGCGTGCTATTGGTTTTGAGGCTGACAGGGATATACTTCAGATATTTGAACTCGCCGACGAGGTTAAGGTAAACAAAACCAACCTTAAGAAGAACATTGGAAAGCGTCTTGCTGCACGTGTGCTTAAGAGCTGGAACGAGGAGTTCTCTGATGAGGACACAGGTGAGGTAGTATCTATTGAGCGTAATGAGGTTATCATGGAACGTGAGACAGAGATCACTGAGGATAACCTGATTGATATCCTTGAGAGTAATTCTTCAACGATTCTTGTCCACAAGGACGAGACAACGGCACAGGATTACTCCATCATCTTCAATACGCTTCAGAAAGACCCGTCGAACTCTGAGAAGGAGGCCGTGCTCTACATATATCGCCAGTTGCGTAATGCCGATCCTGCCGATGATGCAAGTGCACGTGAGGTTATCCAGAACCTGTTCTTCTCTGACAAGCGTTACGACTTGGGTGAAGTAGGTCGCTACAGAATCAACAAGAAGTTGGGACTCGACACCGATATGGATGTAAGGGTTCTGACCAAAGAGGATATTATTGAGATTATCAAATTCCTCATACAGCTGATTAACTCTAAGGCAGCTGTCGATGATATCGACCACCTGTCTAACCGCCGTGTACGTACTGTCGGCGAGCAGTTGAGCAATCAGTTCTCAATAGGTTTGGCTCGTATGAACCGCACTATCCGTGAGCGTATGAACGTTCGCGACAATGAGGTGTTCACACCTACCGACCTTATCAATGCAAAGACAATATCGAGTGTCATCAACTCATTCTTCGGTACCAACCCGCTGTCACAGTTCATGGACCAGACCAACCCTCTGGCCGAGGTGACACACAAGCGACGTCTTTCAGCCTTAGGTCCTGGAGGTCTGTCGCGTGAGCGTGCCGGATTTGAGGTGCGTGACGTTCACTATACACACTATGGTCGTCTCTGTCCTATCGAGAGTCCTGAAGGTCCTAACATCGGACTTATCTCTTCTCTCTGTGTATATGCTAAAATCGACCATCTCGGATTTATCGAGACTCCTTATAGAAAGGTGGAGAATGGTATTGCCAACCTCAACAACGACGAAGTGGTATATCTCACTGCCGAGGAGGAGGAGAACCATATCATCGGACAGGGTAACGCTCCCCTGAGAGACGATGGTACATTTATCCGCGAAGTGGTTAAGTGTCGCCAGGATGCCGACTTCCCCGTTGTGCCTCCTCAGCAGGTTGACCTTATCGACGTGTCGCCCCAGCAGATTGCATCTATTGCCGCTTCACTCATTCCGTTCCTCGAGCATGACGACGCCCACCGTGCACTCATGGGATCTAACATGATGCGCCAGGCCGTTCCTCTGCTTCACAACGAGGCTCCTATCGTGGGTACTGGTATCGAGAAGCAGGTGTGCGAGGATTCACGCACAATGATTACTGCCGAGGGTGATGGTGTTATTGAATATGTTGATGCTACAACAATCCGTATCCTTTATGACCGCACAGAGGATGAGGAGTTCGTAAGTTTCGAACCGGCACTCAAGGAATACCGTATTCCTAAGTTCCGTCGCACCAACCAGAATATGACCATCGACCTCCGTCCTATCTGTAATAAGGGACAGAGAGTGAAGGCTGGCGACATCCTTACTGAGGGATATGCAACCGAAGACGGTGAGTTGGCACTCGGACGTAACCTCCTCGTGGCTTATATGCCTTGGAAGGGTTACAACTACGAGGACGCTATCGTACTCAACGAGCGTGTAGTGCGTGAGGATATCCTTACCTCAGTTCACGTTGATGAGTACTCTCTCGAGGTGCGTGAGACAAAGCGTGGCGTTGAGGAATTCACAGCTGATATTCCTAATGTAAGTGAAGAGGCTACAAAGGACCTCGACGAGAATGGTATTATCCGTGTAGGTGCTCGTGTAGAACCGGGAGACATCCTTATCGGTAAGATTTCACCAAAGGGAGAGAGTGATCCTTCGCCAGAGGAGAAACTGCTCCGTGCCATCTTCGGTGACAAGGCTGGTGATGTTAAGGACTCTTCACTCAAGGCCAATCCTTCGCTTACGGGTGTCATCATCGACAAGAAACTCTTCAAGCGCGCCATCAAGACCCGTCAGACAAAGATGCAGGATAAGGTTATTCTTGCGAAGATTGACGAGGAATATGAGGCAAAGGTAGAGGACTTGAAGGAGATTCTCATCGACAAGTTGCTTGAACTTACCGAGGGTGAGGTTTCTCAGGGTGTGAAGGACTACACTGGTGCTGAGATAATCACTAAGGGTAGCACATTCACTGTTACCAACCTCAAGAACCTTGAGTATGGTGGTGTGCATATCAGCAATTGGACTGCCGATGCTCACAAGAATGAGCTTATCTCCCAGTTGATTATCAACTTCATGAAGAAGTATAAGTTGCTCGACGCTGAGATGAAGCGCAAGAAGTTTGCTATCACCATTGGTGACGAACTTCCCTCTGGAATCCTGCAGATGGCAAAGGTATATGTTGCCAAGAAGCGTAAGATCAGCGTAGGAGACAAGTTGGCCGGACGTCACGGTAACAAGGGTATTGTTTCGAAGATTGTTCGCCAGGAGGATATGCCCTTCCTCGATGACGGAAGACCTGTTGACTTGGTGCTCAACCCGCTGGGTGTGCCTTCACGTATGAACCTCGGACAGATTTTCGAGGCAATCCTTGGAGCAGCAGGACGAAAGCTCGGTGTGAAGTTTGCCACACCTATCTTCGACGGTGCTAAACTTGAGGACCTTGCCGAATGGACTGACAAGGCAGGACTGCCCCACCTCTGCTCTACATATCTGTATGACGGAGAGACAGGAGAGCGTTTCGACCAGCCGGCCACTGTAGGTATCACATACTTCCTCAAGCTCGGACACATGGTAGAGGATAAGATGCACGCACGTTCTATCGGTCCGTACTCACTCATCACTCAGCAACCTCTTGGAGGTAAGGCTCAGTTTGGTGGACAGCGATTCGGAGAGATGGAGGTTTGGGCTCTTGAGGCATTTGGTGCAAGCCATGTCCTTCAGGAGATACTTACCATTAAGTCTGATGATGTTGTCGGACGTAGTAAGGCTTACGAGGCCATCGTCAAGGGTGAGCCTATGCCAACACCAGGTATTCCAGAGTCGCTCAATGTGCTTCTGCACGAGCTCAAGGGTCTTGGACTCAGCATCAAACTCGATTAAAATATTTAACTCTTTAGAAACAATATATAAATATGGCTTTTAAGAAAGATACAAAAATAAAGAGTAATTTTACCAAGATCACCATCAGTTTGGCATCGCCCGAGGAGATCCTGGAGAATTCATTCGGTGAGGTAACCAAGCCGGAAACCATCAACTATCGCACCTACAAGCCTGAACGCGACGGATTGTTCTGCGAGCGTATCTTTGGTCCGCAGAAGGACTATGAGTGCGCCTGCGGTAAGTACAAGCGCATTCGCTATAAGGGTATCGTCTGCGACCGATGCGGTGTGGAGGTTACTGAGAAGAAGGTGCGTCGTGAGCGTCCTGGACACATCGAACTGGTTGTGCCTGTGGCTCATATCTGGTATTTCCGTTCTTTGCCAAATAAGATTGGTTATCTCCTTGGTTTGCCCACAAAGAAGCTCGATGCCATCATCTACTATGAGCGTTATGTGGTCATCCAGCCAGGTGCACTTGCTGGTAAGAAAGATGCTGAGGGCAATGACCTGCTCGGTTCAAATGTATATGATCTCCTTTCTGAGGACGAGTACAATGATCTTATCGATAATCATATTTCTCCTGAGAATGATTATTTGGATGACTCCGACCCCAATAAGTTCATTGCCAAGATGGGTGCAGAGGCAATCTATGACTTGCTTATCCGTCTTGACCTTGACTCGCTTTCATACGAACTGCGCGACCGTGCCAATAGCGACTCTTCGCAGCAGCGCAAGAACGAGGCATTGAAGCGTCTGCAGGTGGTGGAGGCATTCCGCTCAAGCAAGGAGGTGAACCATCCCGAGTGGATGATCATGAAGATTATCCCTGTCACACCTCCTGAGTTGCGTCCTCTCGTTCCGCTGGATGGTGGACGATTCGCCACTTCCGACCTCAACGACCTCTATCGTCGTGTCATCATACGTAACAACCGTCTGAAGAGACTTGTTGAAATCAAGGCTCCTGAGGTTATTCTGCGTAATGAGAAGCGTATGCTTCAGGAAGCTGTTGACAGCCTCTTCGACAACTCACGCAAGAGCAGTGCTGTGAAGAGCGAGAGCAACCGTCCGCTGAAGTCACTTAGTGACTCGCTCAAGGGTAAGGCTGGACGTTTCCGTCAGAACCTTCTCGGTAAGCGTGTTGACTATTCTGCCCGTTCGGTAATCGTCGTAGGTCCTGAATTGAAGATGGGTGAGTGCGGTCTGCCTAAGTTGATGGCTGCCGAGCTCTATAAACCATTTATTATACGTAAGCTCATCGAGCGTGGTATCGTGAAGACTGTCAAGAGCGCAAAGAAGATTGTTGACCGTCGCGAGCCGGTTATCTGGGACATCCTTGAGAACGTGATGAAGGGTCATCCTGTAATGCTCAACCGTGCCCCGACACTTCACCGTCTTGGTATCCAGGCATTCCAGCCTAAGCTTATCGAGGGTAAGGCTATTCAGCTCCATCCGTTGGCATGTACAGCGTTCAACGCCGACTTCGACGGCGACCAGATGGCTGTCCACCTTCCTCTTAGCAATGAGGCTGTGCTCGAGGCTCAGATACTGATGCTTCAGAGCCATAATATCCTCAACCCTGCAAATGGTGCTCCTATCACTGTGCCTTCACAGGATATGGTGCTCGGACTTTACTATATCACCAAGATTCGTCCGGGAGCAAAGGGTGAGGGACTTACATTCTATGGTCCCGAGGAAGCTATCATTGCCCATAACGAGCGTCGTTGCGACCTCCATGCACAGGTGAAGGTGATTGTTGACGATATCGACGAGAATGGAATTCCATGCAAGCATATGGTGGAGACATCCGTTGGTCGTGTGATTGTCAACGGCATCATCCCCAAGCAGGTGGGATATGTAAATAAGGTAATCTCCAAGAAGAGTCTGCGCGACATCATTGCCGATGTAATCAAGAATGTTGGTTTCGCCGAGGCATGCGAATTCCTTGACGGTATTAAGAACCTTGGTTATCGTATGGCTTATCTCGCAGGTCTTTCGTTCAACCTCGACGATATCATTATCCCCGAGGAAAAGAAAGCACTTGTGGAGAAGGGTAATGAGGAAGTTCGCCAGATTACCGAGAACTATAATATGGGATTCATCACCGACACCGAGCGTTACAACCAGGTTATCGATACATGGACACACGTGAACAACGACCTTGGTAATGTGCTTATGAAGGAGATGACCGAAGCCGACCAGGGATTCAATGCCGTGTTTATGATGCTCGACTCTGGAGCCCGTGGTTCTAAGGATCAGATTCGTCAGCTTTCAGGTATGCGTGGTCTTATGGCCAAACCGCAGAAAGCCGGTGCTGAAGGTGCTCAGATTATTGAAAACCCAATCTTGTCAAACTTCAAGGAAGGTATGTCAGTGCTTGAGTACTTTATCTCTACTCACGGTGCCCGTAAGGGTCTTGCCGACACCGCCATGAAGACTGCCGACGCCGGATATCTTACACGTCGTCTCGTTGACGTTTCGCATGACGTGATTATCAATGAGGAGGATTGTGGCACATTGCGTGGACTTGTATGTACAGCCCTCAAGAATGGCGACGAGGTTATATCTACCTTGTCAGAGCGTATTCTTGGTCGTGTGTCTGTGCATGACATTATTCATCCAACAACAGGTCGCTTGATCGTAGCTGCCGGTGAGGAGATTACCGAGAAAGTGGCTCAGGAGATTGAGGAGTCACCGATTGAGAGCGTCGAGATTCGTTCTGTGCTCACTTGCGAAAGCAAGCATGGTGTCTGCATGAAGTGTTATGGTCGCAACCTTGCCACTCGTAAGATGGTGCAGAAGGGCGAGGCTGTCGGTGTGATTGCAGCACAGGCTATTGGTGAGCCTGGTACACAGCTTACACTTCGTACGTTCCACGCCGGTGGTGTGGCTGCCAACGCAGCTGCCAATGCGGCTATCTTCGCCAAGAACCCAAGTAAGATTGAGTTTGAGGAACTTCGCACTGTTCCGTTTGATGAGGACGGAAAGATGTGCGAGATGGTAGTTAGCCGTCTGAGTGAGGTTCGTTTCGTAGATCCTAATACAAACATCGTTCTTTCAACAATGAACGTTCCTTATGGTTCGTCATTGTATCACAAGAACGGCGAGATAGTTGACAAGGGCGAGAAGATTGCCCAGTGGGACCCGTTCAATGCCGTTATCGTTACGGAATATGCCGGTACACTGAAATTCAATGATGTGAAGGAAGGTTTGACATATCGTGCAGAGACCGACGATACAACCGGTTTGACCGAGAAGATTATCACCGAGTCCAAGGACCGCAACATGGTGCCTACCTGTGATATTCTTGATGCCAATGGCGAGAAGATTGGTACTTACAACTTCCCTGTGGGTGGTCACATCGTAGTTGAGGACGGTCAGACAGTCAAGACTGGTGAGACTCTTGTCAAGATTCCTCGTGCAGCCGTTAAGGGTGGTGACATCACCGGAGGTCTTCCTCGTGTTACCGAGCTCTTCGAGGCACGTAACCCGTCCAACCCTGCTGTCGTTTCCGAAATCGATGGTGAGGTGTCAATGGGTAAGGTTAAGCGTGGTAACCGCGAGATTATCGTCACTTCCAAGACTGGCGAGCAGCGCAAGTATCTCGTTTCGTTGTCAAAGCAGATTCTGGTACAGGAGCACGATGCCGTTCGTGCCGGAACTCCGCTCTCCGATGGTCTTATCACTCCTAATGACATCCTTGCCATCAAGGGTCCAACAGCCGTTCAGGAGTATATCGTCAACGAGGTGCAGGATGTATATCGTCTGCAGGGTGTGAAGATCAATGACAAGCACTTCGAGATTATCGTACGTCAGATGATGCGTAAGGTTCAGATCAACGATCCGGGTGATACATCATTCCTCGAGCAGGAGATTGTTGACAAACTCGACTTCGCCGACGAGAATGATCGTATCTGGGGTAAGAAGGTCGTTATTGACGCAGGTGACAGTCAGAATCTGCAGAAGGGTCAGATTGTCACAGTTCGTCGTCTGCGCGACGAGAACTCACAGCTTAAGCGTAAGGACCTTCGTCTCGTGAAGGTTCGCGACGCTGTTGCTGCCACATCAACCCAGATACTCCAGGGTATCACTCGTGCTGCCCTCCAGACCAAGAGCTTTATGTCTGCCGCATCGTTCCAGGAGACAACCAAGGTGCTCAACGAGGCAGCTATCCGCGGTAAGGTTGACAAACTCGAGGGTATGAAGGAGAATGTGATCTGCGGTCACTTGATTCCTGCCGGAACCGGTCTCCGTGAGTTCGAAAAGCTCATCGTAGGCAGTAAGGAAGAGTACAATCGCATTCAGGCCAATCGCAAGAACGTGATTGAGTATTCCGAGGAAGCTGTTCCACAAGATGAAGATTAATCATTATCAATAAAAATAAGCCCGACTTCTTATTGCAGGAGTCGGGCTTTTTTATTATGCAATGCAGTGAGATATTTGCAGTTTTATCTGATTATTACTTATTATATATACTTAGCCAGTTCTTCCAGTTCTTCATCCGTTGTTGACCAACTTGTTACGAATCTTGTGATAACATCGCCATTGTCTGTTTGTCCGAAATATGTGAACTGGATATTCTTTGCCAGAGCGTCAGCCTGTTCTTTCGTCATGACAACAAATTGCTGGTTTGACGGAGAGTCAAGATAGAACCTGTATCCTCGTGAGCGGAACAAATCCCTAACTTTCATTGCCATGTCAATAGCATGCTTGGATATCTCGAAATAAAGATTATCTGTGAACAGAGCCTCAAATTGCACTCCGATAAGTCGGCCCTTGGCAATCACTGCTCCATGCTGCTTCTGTATGCTGAAGAAATGACGGTGGGCATTGTTGTGTGTAAACACCACAGCCTCTCCACAAAGAGCGCCAATCTTCGTGCCTCCAATATAGAACACGTCGCAATGACGTGCAAGGAAAGGCAGAGTGATGTCGTTTCCTTCCGACATCAGTCCGTATCCCATTCGGGCACCATCAACATAAAGCATGATGTCATACTCCTTGCACACCTCGTATATCTCAGCAATCTCCGAAGCCTTGTATAATGTTCCTAACTCGGTGGGGAACGTGATATACACACAACCTGGATATACGCAGTGGGCATTACTGCCGTCATGCATAAAGTCATCAAGATACTTTCTTAGATCCTTGGCATGCATCTTGCCCTCATGGCTGGGTATGACAATAATCTTGTGCTCTGTAAACTCGATGGCACCAGCCTCGTGAACATTGATATGTCCACTATCTACTGCAATTACGCCCTCATATTGGTAGAGCATAGAGTCGATAACCGTGGCGTTGGTCTGTGTGCCTCCTGTAAGGAAGAAGATGTTAGCTTCATCATCCTCACAAGCCTTCTTTATCAGTTCCTTTGCCCTCATGCAACACTCGTCAGCCCCGTAGGGTTGAGTTCTCAGTTCATTGGTCTCAACCAATTTCTGGAGTACTTTTGGATGTGCTCCGTTACTGTAGTCGTTGTCAAATGAAATCATTGCTAAATTCTTATTTTTGACCGCAAAGTTACTGCAAATATGTCAAAATACGAAAGAAATTAAGAAAAAATATAGAAAAAACGGTTAGATATTTGGTAAAAAGAGAATTTGTTTGTACTTTTGTAGTCTCATGTTAATAATTTATAGTTTTATTAGAGTATGAAATACATCGTTAAAGGTCTTAATGGCTCGTTGGCTGCGATGATTGTTGCTGTGTTCCTAATGTGTTCATGTGGCAACAAGAAGCAAGAGTCAAAGGCGATAGAATGGAATATAGAAATAGGTGCACAGCGCTTGTCATATATATCAGAAGCAGGGAAAGCCATGGCTGTGGAATGGCAGCGCAATGATATTATGGATATATGGGACACCAAGAATGCCTGTGATATTGGTAGGGCTCGCCCCACCAATACCAATACGATGAAAAGTATTGTGAGGGGAGTGGTGCCAAGCGGTTTGGCTGTTGGCGACACTGTAGAATTGTTCTTGCCGCCAGGCGAACTCGACTATTCGGGTCAGAACGGTTCGACACTCAATATTTATAGTCGCTACAACTATGCCGACGGTGTATTTGTGGTGCGCGAGATTGACAAGGCCACACACACCGTGCGCACTAATGATTCCATCATGTCGCTCAAGCAGGCTGTGATGGGATTCCGACTCGTTGACGAGGAAGGGCAACCAATACCAGTTGACACTCTTATCATATCGTCGGCAAGCGGTAAATTGTTAGTGAAAAGTTTTGTCGGACCGGCATCTGCAAAATATAACGATCTTGTGATAGCCAACGGCAATGCCGACAAGTCGTCAACCATCTATGTCGCAATCCGCAATAAGCAGCAAGATGCTCCTGACACCTACACCCTTTTGGCAAAGACCAGGATGGGCAGGTATGGCGCCTCATTCCAGGCAAATCTCCTTTATGGAAGGACATATTCAAAGAAAATAACAATGTACAAGAAATAAAAAATGGAACAGACACTTTTAATTTATAATACGCTCAGCAGAAAGAAAGAGCGTTTCGAACCGATACATTCTCCAAATGTCGGAATGTATGTCTGCGGACCTACCGTATATGGCGATCCGCATCTTGGACATGCCCGTCCGGCAATCACATTCGATATCCTTTTCCGTTATCTCAAGCATCTCGGCTATAAGGTGCGTTATGTACGTAATATCACCGATGTGGGCCACCTCGAGCATGATGCCGACGAGGGTGACGACAAGATAGAGAAGAAAGCTCGCCTCGAACAGCTCGAACCGATGGAGATAGCACAGTATTACACCAATCGCTATCATCATGCCATGGAGGCGCTCAATGTGCTTCCCCCAAGCATCGAGCCCCATGCCACAGGACATATCATCGAGCAGGAAGAACTTGTGAAAGAGATTATGGCAAATGGTTATGCCTACGAGAGCAACGGTTCGGTGTATTTCGACATAGAGAAATACAACAAGGATCATAAGTATGGCATACTTTCCGGACGCAATCTTGATGACGTCATCAACAACAGTCGCGAACTTGACGGAGTGGGAGAGAAGCGCAACCAGGTTGATTTTGCTTTGTGGAAGAAGGCTTCGCCCGAGCATATCATGCGATGGCCCAGTCCTTGGAGCGACGGATTCCCCGGATGGCACTGCGAGTGCACAGCTATGGGACGCAAGTATCTTGGCAATCACTTTGACATTCATGGAGGCGGTATGGACCTCGTGTTCCCTCATCATGAGTGCGAGATAGCACAGGCGGTGGCAAGTCAGGGCGACCCGATGGTGAAATATTGGATGCACAACAACATGATTACCATCAACGGACAGAAGATGGGTAAGTCGCTTGGCAACTTTATCACCCTCGAGCAGTTCTTCACCGGCAATCACGAGTCACTCCAGCAGGCATTCTCGCCAATGACTATACGTTTCTTCATCCTTTCGGCCCATTATCGCGGCACGGTGGACTTCTCAAATGAAGCCCTCATCGCAAGTGAGAAGGGATTGACCCGACTCATGAACGGATTGGCCGACATTGAGCGTGTGCAAGCTGCCGACAAGAGTGACGATGCGACAGCAAAGTTTGTGTCAGAACTTCGACAGAAGTGCTATGACGCCATGAATGATGACCTGCAGACACAGATTGTCATTAGCCATCTCTTTGAGGCATGTCATGTAGTCAACGTGCTTATCGACCATAAGGCTACTATCTCTGCCGCCGACCTCGACGAGTTACGCCAGGTGATGAACCTGTTCAGTTTCGACATCCTCGGATTGCGTGCCGACAAGTCGGGCACCAACGACGAGCGCGAGGCTGCCTACGGCAAGGTTGTCGATATGGTGTTGCAGTTGCGTGCCAAGGCCAGGGCAAACAAAGATTGGGGCACCTGCGATGAAATACGCGATGCCCTCAAGGAAGCCGGTTTCGAGGTGAAGGACACCAAGGACGGCTGTGTTTGGAAACTTAATAAATAATTATTTGGGCTCTTCTGCCGTCAGCTTTTCAACGGCCCCTGATTGTGGGTCGAGAGTAAGACGGGTAGTGAAGCGCTTATTGAACAAGTCACCGCTGAGCAGTTCCACTTTTCCGAACTGTCCGGCGGTGGTTTCGTATTCAGCCACCTTGTTGTTTCCCTCGGCAATGGTCACTCTCATCTTGCTTGGCACATTTACAAACAATCCGTTGCCTTTTTCCTTGGCAGCCTGCTCGGCTTTTTCTTTTGCTTTTTGTGCCTTCTCGTCAATGAAATCTGTCTTTGGCAGAGTCTTCAAGTCCTTAATATATATATAACAAGGTGCACCAGCCATATCGTCGCTGTCGAGTAGTCCGAGTTTTGCCGACATCCTGAATAGCACCTGCTTCTCTATCTCCTTGTCGGGAGTGATGGTGAATACAGTCTCGGTGGTGTCCTTGCTTATTGTTCCCACAAACATTCCCGACAATGCCTTGTCTTGCTGGTCGAGACTATTGAGCATAATGCGCAGTTGTTCTCCATCCTTGGGCATGAAGTCAGCCTCTCCCTTAGTCAGAGAGTTGCGGCTTTCGCGAATGTCGTAAATCTCAGTAGCTGTCAGTTCCGCCATCTTGGTCACACTTCCCGCTGCAAGAATTTCTTGGCTTAGCAAACTGCGAGGATCTTTTATTTCAGGTTTCGCTGCCGGTTTGAAGGGTTGGGGCAGAGGCTTTTCCGCTGGTGCGTCGGTATTTACAGCCAGCAGACGTCCGTCGTCAGCCAGTCGCACATTGCATGCAGATGTCTTTGAGTTAACCTTCAAAGCATAAGCCTTCTGTTTGTCAGCCTCTCCGTATGAGAAGATGTCAGTGCCAATAATCCTGTAAGTGCTGTAACTGTTCTCGTTCACATCGGATATTCGTAGATATTTGTCGGCATATTTACAGAACTCCCCTGGTGTATAGGTGGTTTTCTCCACCTTTACTGCCACCTTTACACTTGTCTTTGGCAGATAATACACTATGCCCTCGGCAGTCATTCCTGGGTGATATTCCGTCACTTGTGTCTGAGCCGTTGCCGAAATGCCGGCCATAAGAAGTATTGCTAATACTGAATGTTTCATATCCTAAATCTATATATGTATTATTGTTTATTCTCTATGTCTTTTATTCTTCAAGTCTCTTGAAAGCCTTTGGCAGATAGTCGATAATATCACTTGCCATAAGACTCTCCTGTCCAAGCTCTTCTGCCGCCAAGTCGCCGGCCAGTCCGTGCAGATACATACCGAGCGCACAAGCCTCCGTCTGGTCATATCCTCTTGCCAACAGAGATGTGATGATTCCCGTGAGCACATCGCCGCTTCCAGCAGTAGCCATACCCGCATTTCCTGTAGGACAGAAGAGAATATGTCCGTTAGGCAGGCAGAGTGCAGAATAATGTCCTTTCACGATTACGTATCCCTGAAGTCTTTCTGCCAAGTCGAGAGCCTTCGACAGTCTTTCGTATGAGTCGCTGCATCCACCCTGCAGACGGTCGAACTCCTTGGGGTGGGGAGTCAGTATGATGCCCTTGGGCAACTGTTGCAGCCAAGCCCTGCGGTTGGACAGGATGTTTATGGCATCTGCATCCACCACTATCGGGCATTGTGTCCTTCTCAGTTGGGCTATCAATGCAATTGCTGTGGCGTCGCTCTGTCCAAGTCCCGGACCAATGCCTAATGCCTGATAGTCGGTGGTATCCACAGCCTCACCGAAAGCCGTTTCCTCGCCCACCATTATCACAGCCTCAGGCACAGCCACCTGCATCATCATTACGTTCTGGCGCGGGGTGTATGCAGTCACCTTTCCCGCACCGCTTCTCAGACAGGCCTTGGTGGCAAGCATTGCAGCTCCCGCCATACCATAACTTCCAGCTATGATGAGAGCGTGTCCCATCGTCCCCTTGTGGGCAAACGTCGGTCGCGGTTTAAGTATTCGCCTGATGTCACTCTCCTCGATGATGGTATAGTGGGCGTCTATCTTTGCTATGCCTTCGCTGCTTATCCTTATGTCGAGTGTGCGCACCTCGCCAATGAACTCCTGGTTTTCGGCAAAGAGGAACGACAGTTTGGGTTGTTGCAGAGTGAGCGTGAGATCGGCCTTGATGATGTTGGCCCTCACGTTGTAAGCATTGTCCTCGGTCATGAGTCCTGATGGCACGTCGATGCTCACCACCTGGGCAGGCGATGCGTTGATATACTTCACCAATGAGGCAAATCCTCCGGCAAGAGGTTTGTTCAATCCAGAGCCAAACAGTCCGTCCACCACCAGTGTTGTCTTTTCGAGTATAGGTGGGTCAAACTCTTGGGTCACCATTGTCATCGAATGCACCTTCTTGCAGTCGGCAAGCCTTTGCCTGTTGGCGGCACAGTCGGGCGATAGATGACCGGAGATATTGAAGAGCCACACGTCAACCGTATAGTCCTTCTCGGCCAACATCCTTGCCACCGCCAGTGCGTCGCCGCCGTTATTGCCAGGTCCGGCAAACACGACAATGGGTGTTAAGTTGTCCCATTTTGAGGCAATGGCATGGGTTAGTGCCCTTGCCGCACGTTCCATGAGGTCGATAGATTTTATCGGCTCATTTTCTATAGTAAACTTGTCCAATTCGTGTATTTGGACGCTTGTAAATATCTTCATACGTGCAAAAATACAAAATTTATATTAATAGATGATGCTTTTTTCCATTTTTTTTAGTAATTTTGCGACAAAATTTGTGAAATAGCAAGAAAATGGCAACAAAAGAGGTAAAAATCAAGGATAAGACGTTCATAACGTCTATACCAGAGGAAGCGATTCTCAAGCGTGTCAGAGAGGTGGCAGAAAGCATCAGTCGCGACTATGCCGACAAGAATCCGCTCTTCCTTGCAGTGCTCAACGGTTCGTTTGTTTTTGCCGCCGACCTTCTTCGCGGCATGACCGTACCATGTGAGATTTCGTTCGTCAAACTGGCCAGTTATCAAGGCACAATGTCCACGGGCAATGTAAAGGAAGTGCTTGGCATCAACGAGGACTTGTCGGGCAGACATGTCATCATTGTCGAGGATATTGTAGAGACTGGTACAACGATGAAGCGCATGATAGAGTCGCTTGGCACTCGCAATCCCGCTTCGGTGGAGATATGTACGCTTCTCTTCAAGCCCGAGCGTCTCAAGGAAGAGCTCGACATCCGCTATGTGGCATTCGAGATTCCCAATGATTTCATCATCGGCTATGGTCTCGACTACGACCAGCAGGCCCGCGGACTGAGGGACATTTATGTCTTGAAGAATTAAAGTATTAAAAGATTAAAGAATTAAAATATTATAGAGAAATGAAGAATATCGTAATTTTCGGTGCCCCTGGTTCAGGCAAGGGCACCCAGAGTGACTTATTGATTAAGAAGTATGGCTTCGAGCATATCTCTACGGGTGATGTGCTTCGCAATGAGATCAAGAACGGAACAGAGCTTGGCAAGACAGCCAAGTCGTATATCGACAAGGGTCAGCTCATCCCCGACGAACTGATGATCGACATCCTTGCCAGTGTCTATGACAGTTTCGGCAAGGAGCATAAGGGAGTCATCTTCGACGGATTCCCCCGCACCATCCCCCAGGCCGAGGCATTGAAGAAGATGTTGGCAGAGCGCGGACACTGTGTGGCAGCCATGATTGAGCTTTATGCCCCCGAGGACATCCTCATGGCACGTCTGCTCAACCGCGGTAAGGAGCAGGGCCGCAGCGACGACAATGAGGAGACCATCAACAAGCGTCTCGCCGTGTATAATACACAGACAGCTCCCCTCATCGACTGGTACAAGGCCGAGGGTCTTCACCACTATGTCAAGAGCTACGGAGTGCTTGAGGAGATCTTCGCTGATGTCTGCAAGGTGATCGACTCATTATAATTATTATCATTAACCCCATAACTTCCTCTATTGATGCCCAAAAGAGTGTCGATGGAGGAAGTTTCTTGTTTTATAACATTTCTTGAATAATCGCGCTTGGGATTCCACCTGTTCCGCAACTTCCGCAAGGTTGGTGGTGGTGGTGGAAACGTGCGCCGACAATGTAATATAAACATTCTAAATTACTGATTATATGGAACTTGACATGATGGAAGGCTTGTTTGATGATATACATTAAATTTCTAAAATCACATTTAACAGGAAACATCTATCCCCAGCAGGTAGATACCCGACCGTTTAATGCAAAGAATCTCGCCGACAATCTCCGCGAGCGATATGGGTAGATAGCGCCTGTAGTCATCGACGATGCATTACGCATCATTGCCGACCGTCTTTCCGAGGGCTATATCGTGAGTCTCGACCGTCTCGGCACGTTCTCCCTGCGTCTCGGCATCAACAAACCCGAGGCCAAGGACTTCGACGAGGTGCGCACTCAGGACGTGTTGATAAAGGGTGTACGGTTTAGTGCAGCCCAGAGAGTGAGGCGCAAGGTGGCACGCCAGAGTATTCATCTGGTGAAGGACCCCATGCGCCGAGTTTCCACCACCACCAGGTGGTGCATATTCCAGGCGCAGATGTTGAAGGACAGTTAACTACTCTGATGGATAGCCCTTTCAGGGCTTGGTTGCGCATGTTTTACACAGGGGTGTTGAGTAGTTGCGGAAACGGTTTTCTATGACAAATTATCCCAAAAGATAAACTTTTCTCTCAATTATTTGGAGATTTCATTATTATTGTATAATTTTGCACCGACATAAAATAGAATACGACAATGATAATAACAGTTGCAAACCCAATTTATGACTCGGTGTTCAAGTATCTAATGGAGGACAACCGCGTTGCCAAGACAGTGCTTTCCGCCCTTATGAAGAAGGAGGTGGTTGAGGTTGAGATGCGCAAACATGAATATACCAACGGCACACGTGACAAGATTTCGATGTTCCGCATCGATTTCGGTGCGAAGGTGCGCCAGGAGGATGGGAGTCTTAAATTAGTGCTAATTGAACTTCAGAAGACTTGGCTTGAGACGGAAACACTTCGTTTCCGCCAATACTTGGGTACTCAGTATGCTAATCCCGACAACATTCTTAAGGATGACAATCCCAACGGATATGGCATACCTATGATAACTGTTTATTTGCTTGGTCATCGCGTGGGTGACATCGAGGAGCCTGTTCTTTATGTAAGACACAAGTCATACGACTATGATGGTAAGGAGGTTACTAAAGGTATGCCCGACCCGTTTGTCGAGAGTCTTGTTCATGACAGTATTATTGTTCAGATACCATATCTGCATGGTCGCGTGAATAATCGTCTTGTTGAGGTGTTGAGTGTGTTCGACCAGACAAACAAGGATGGCAAAAACCGTCAGGTGCTGAAGATAGATGATTCTGTATATGATGGCGATACCGAGATGCAACATATTCTTCATCGTCTTCTTGCTGCGGCATCTGATAGCAAGTTGCGTCAGGACATGAATGTTGAGGATGAGTATTTCTCTGCTATTGAGACTCGTGATACTGCCATCATGAAGCGCGACCAGCGTATTGCTGAGCAAGACGCCCAATTGGAGGAACAATCTGCCCAATTGGAGGAACAATCTGCCCAATTGGAGGAACAATCTGCCCAATTGGAGGAACAATCTGCCCAATTGGAGGAACAATCTGCCCAATTGGAGGAACAACGAGCAGCCTTATTGGTTTCTGCCAAGGCGATGAAATCTGCAGGAATCCCTTTCGAGCAGATAGCGACGATAACAAAGATTACGATAGAAGAAATAAAACTCCTATAACCCTATTTGAATCATGAAGCTCGATGGAAAAAGAATGAGCGACAATATCAATGATCGTCGCTCAGGTGGAATGAACATGATGGGAGGCGGAATGGGTCTGCTGAGGCTCTTGGCAATATTGCCATGAGGGATAAAGACCAAGTTTGAGTTCATTGAGAAGGTATCTCATGAGGAGATACCTTCTCAATAAGCTATTCAGAGTTGTAAAAGTTTGTTCTTTCCGTCGTACTTCACAGTCTGCATCTTATCCGTTCCGGCGATGCGGACGTTGAATGTGCGAGTGTTCAACATTCCGGGGAATTGACCCTGGCGGTCTGCTATAGTGAGAGTGCGCTTCTTGTCGTTCCACTTCATAGTGATGGTGGAGTATATTCCGCGCTCATAGTTGTAGTTGTCGCCCTCGTCCTCATAGAGCACGAAAGTGGCGTCGGCACCGGGATATACTATCACTTCGAGATTGTCCCACTTCTTTTGTTCGGCATATTGCATCTCCTCGGCAAGGGGTAGGATAGTGCCCGCCTTTACGAACATCACCGCACGGTCGATGGGTGAGGCAACGCTAACCTCGCGTCCGCCAGCATATTTCTTCTCGGTGTGGAAGTCATACCACTCAGCTCCCTTCGGCAGATATTTCGTCACTGTCTTTTCTTCAGAGAAATTGAACTTTAATTCTTTAATCTTTTCATCCTTTAATTCTTTTTTGTCCCATCCGCTCATTGCGTCCTCCTTGAATATCTTCTCCTCGGTGAACTGGGCGTTCAATACGGGAGCGGCAAGGATGGAGCGTCCGAACATAAACTCGTCGGCACGGTTCCATGTCTTCTTGTCGGCGGCGAAGTCATAATGCAAGGCACGCAGATAGCTCTCATTGGCAGATGTCACCTGCCATGCCGTACTATATATATAAGGAAGAAGACGATAGCGCAGGCGGATAGTCTTCTCGATGGCATCATAGATAGGTTCGCCCTTCTTGCCAAACTGGTATATCTCGCGAGGGGCATCGGCACCATGACTGCGGAACACAGGGCAGAACAGTCCGTATTGCATCCAGCGCACGTAGAGTTCCTGATATTGTGGATTCTTAGGAGCCGAACCAGGACCTTGGGTGTTATATGAACCACAGAAGAAACCGCCAATGTCGGTATTGAAGTTAGGGCAACCGGTCATGGTGTAGTTGAGTCCCGCGGGCACCTGCTTGCGCAGCATGTCCCATGTGGAAGCCACGTCGCCCGACCATAGTCCTGATCCGTAGTGCTGTTGTCCGGCAAAGGCCGAGCGGGTCATGATAAACACGCGCTTCTTCTCCGACACCTTGCGCTGGTTGGCGTATATACCCTTGACGGTGGCAAGCGGGAAGAGGTTGCGCACACTGCGCCATGAACCCATTGCAGTCATGTGGTTGTAGTGGCGGTCGCACGGGTCGAAGAAGTCGGGGTCGGTGGAGTCCATCCACCAGGCATCCATACCATAGTCGAACATCTTCTTAAGATGATCCCAGTATATCTGTCGTGCCACAGGGCTATATGCGTCATACACCTTCACTCCCGAGGGATATTCCTCCTTCATCGGAGGCCACACGTGGGAGATACCGCTTTGAGGCCATGTCTCGAAGTCGAAGAGCAGACCTTTCTCGTTCAGTTTGCGATACTGCTGTGTCTGTGGACCGAAACTTGCCCAGATTGATATCATGATATGTGCGTTCTGCTGGTGAACACGGTCGATCATCTGTTTGCCGTTGGGGAAGGTCTCGCCTATGAAGTCCATGGCATTCCATGTGTAGTTGCTGCCCCAGTACTGCCAGTCCTGAATGATTCCGTCGAGGGGCACCTGCAGTGAGCGGTATTTGTCAACCACCTCAAGCAGTTCCTGTTGCGACTTATATCTCTCGCGGCACTGCCAGTAGCCGAATGTCCAGAGCGGGAACATCGGTACGTCGCCCGACAACTCGCGCATGCACCTGTTCACTCCGTCGGCATTCTTGCCATACATGAAATAGTAGTCGGCGCAGTCGCCCACCTCGGCACGGAAGGTCATGCCCTTGGTGTTGTCCTCGAAATACGCGCGACTATAGTTGTCCCAATAAATGCCCCAGCCCTTCACCGACTGTATCACATTCTGAAAGTCCTCGAGATTGGATTGCTCAACATGCTTCGACAGTCCACGGCGATTGAGTCGTCCGTCCTGCACAGTGCCCAATCCGTAGATGGCCTCGTCCTTGTCGAGAGTGTATGTGTGACTCACGACAAAGCGTCCCTTGTCGCTGCCCTCCTTACGAGGTTCGAATGTGATGGCCTTCTCCTTGAGGAGCTGTTTGCCATTAGATGATGCAAAAGAGACAAGTCCCGTGCGTCGGTCGATGGTGACGATGAGAGCATCCGACTTCATCTTGGTCGTAGTGGAATTAGAGGTGACGCTGACGGGGATAGAACCATTGGGCGAGAGGGTTACCACCTCGCTCTTCTGCTCCTTATATGCATATCCCACAGGAGCCTTGGTCACTCTGACGATGTCGGGAGTGTAGAATGTCACTCGGCAGATGTTTCCGCCAGCTTCCACTTCGGTGGATGTCTGCGTGTTGCTGCCGTTGCTGGCAAATGCCGTAGATGTCATAATGACAAAAAGGGCAATTAATAGTTGTCTGATTTTTCTCATATAATCCATAGGTTTTTAATTATTTTGTCTGCAAAGGTATTACTTTTTCTCCAAACCAGCGAAATTAAATGGTTAAGAAACAATAAAAGATATACGATATGTTTGCATAATAGGAAAAATATTCAGATATTTGCATGATGAAAAGTATTCAACAATCAAATACTTCGAAGAATAGCATTACATAGATTATGAACAATATAATTGAGAGTCATCCCTTTGAACCGTTCCTGCCCGAGGGGGCAAAGATACTTATGCTCGGCACATTCCCCCCGGCAGAGCACAGATGGTGCATGCCGTTTTATTACCCCAATTTCCAAAACGACATGTGGAGGATAATGGGTATCTTGTTCTTTGACGACAAGGAGCATTTTATCGTAAAGGGAGAAAAACGCTTCAATCAACAGATGATTGAATCATTTCTCAGGGAGAAAGGTATTGCGATGTATGACACGGCAACAAAGGTGGTGCGCACCAAGAACACTGCCTCCGACAAGGACCTTGACATAGTGGAGGAGACCGATGTTGAGGCTATGCTCGACTCCATGCCCCTATGCAATGTCATCATCACTGCTGGTCAACTCGCCACAACGACACTTTGCCGTCGCTTTGGGGTGAAAGAACCGAAGGTGGGCGATTATGCCGCTACGGAATACAAGGGGCGGCAGATACGTATCTACCGCATGCCGAGCAGTTCGCGTGCCTATCCCATGAAACCAGAACGCAAGGCCGAGCAATTTGCCAAGGCTTTTCACAATTATCTTAATGTATGAGAAATCCCAGGATATTTAATAACTCTAAGAATATAAAATATGAGAAACTTTGATTATCAAACACCCACGCGGCTTATTTTCGGTAAGGACGTGGTGGCAGAGAAACTGAAAGGCGTCATGGCACAGTTCGGCAAGCGAGTGCTCATTACTTATGGTGGTGGAAGCATTAAGCGCAGCGGACTTTATGACTAGGTGTTGCAAATCCTTCAAGACAAGCCAATGATTGTTAAGATAAAGGTGAGCTATCAGGCTTGCGACGACACGATGTGCCTGCCGCCTGTTGAACATATCATAGAATACGATTTAGCTGACGCGAAATGAAAAAGACTGTTATATCACTTCTATCCTTATATTGGTGTTGATAGCACTTCTTGATGAGTGAGCACATTGCAAAGATAAAGAAATAGTATTGATCATTTTTTGAGTTGGTTTATTGATAGGAATTTGGTGTTAACAAGGGGGACTCACGCGTGAGTCCCTTTTTTGTTGCATACCGCTTCATGCTATTTATATGGTTGATACGTAATGAAAAGAAAAAGGAGACCTTTTTTATTTTTTTTAAGTTAATATTGGGGTAATCGTTTGCGCATTATTATCATAATGTTTTCACTCTTTTTCCAAATGGGGTGAGCATGGAAATATCATATCTCCTGCGGGATATTTACAGGATGCTCAACTCACCTCTGAATGGGTTGGCAAAATAAGGAGTGCATTTTGGAATGGACAAAGTTCACGCCCCTATTTCAAGGATATGGACAATAGCAAGTATATCACTTCCGTGGAACACGTTAATACCACTATTGCCAAGAACTTTCGCAATGAACAGGGCACGATGACAACTGTCGAGAGTGCTGAAATATATTTCACATTCATGGAGGAAAGCGCATGGAATCAGAATGCAATTGGCTATTACTATTATCCATCCGACCAAACTCCAACGTCTCCCGATCAGGTTAAGCGTGTAATCATTTTGCCCAATGTGTCCACTGCCGGTAATGTGCCATTCCTTATGCAGGATTATGAAAACGAGAAATATTGTAGTCCACAGGCAAATACATCTGAGCAATGGCTTTACAGAAGGGTGGATGCCCCTGTGAAAATGGGAAATAAGGTTAAACTTCTCTTTGAGCAAGAGGATGGAACAGTCACCGACCGCTTCCCGGCTGGATATACTATAGGTTACTTCCTTATCTCCAATGGATTCGGTAACGGATATGGCAGAGACCATACTCCTAATGATATCAATCTTACGATGGGATACATGGGCAACCTGGGCTATATATACTCCAACCAGGCTTGGAACGAGGGTGGACGTTCAAGTTTTGTAGCCCTTAATGACAAAGAGACGGGACGCGTGATTTATGGAATAGAGGACGGAACAGACAAGAGTTATGAGGATATCCTGTTTTATATCGACACCGACCTTAAGGGGGCTATTACAGATCCCGAACGTCCTGAAATCCCCGGGCAGGGTGACAAACTTTCGGTTGAGAAATATTCTGGAACATTGCTTTATGAAGATATATGGCCCACTGGCGGTGATTATGACATGAACGATGTTATTGTGGAATACACACGTGCCGTAACATTCAATAAAGACAATAAGGTGGTTGAGATAAACGACATATTCACTCCCGTGTGGGATGGAGCAAATTACCATAATGCTTTTGCCTATCAAATAGATGCGTCTCAGATGGGAACAGTGGAATTGCCCGAGGGTAGCATTCTTGAGGAGGCAACAAATAGCATCATTGTATTTGCTAATGCAAAGACTGTGCAAAAGAAGGCGTTTACAATCAAGCGTTCGTTTGGCGGTTCAATATCCAAGAGTGACGTGAAAGACTATAATCCGTTCATCATTGTGAATTACAAGGAAGGACAGACTAATAGAACTGAGGTGCATTTGCCCAAACACTTGCCCACAAGTATGGCAGACGCAAGTTTGAACTACTCAAAGGATGATGCCTACTATATCCGTAAAGACGGCAAGTTCCCGTTTGCCATGGATATTCCTGTGCATGGTTTTGTTCCAGTTACTGAACGTGCCACTATTGGCAGCGAGGGTGAATATCCAGGTTTCGCAAAATGGGCAAATGGCGAGAATGGTTATGACGATTGGTATTTGAATAAGTAAAAATTATTATGGTGTTTTAACAGGTTAAGGTTAATATTGTTATATTTGGGATAGCAAGAAGGGATACATTTCGCGATGTATCCCTTTTCATATTCTTCCATCTATTCCAAAATATTTATTAGATTCAATACGTGCAAAGTAAATCTGTTAAAAAGTCGCAAATATGTAAAATTGGACTATAAAAGTTTGGACATTAGGCAAAAGTATTGTATCTTTGCACAGAGTTGCAGGCATATCGCTCCTGTTAGTGTTGAAATATTATGAGAAGATTTGTATATCCCGTAGATACCGACCAGTTCCAGCGGATACGTGAAGACGGTAAGGTTTATGTTGACAAGACCTCCATGATATATGACATTGTCAATGTGAAGAAGTATCAATATGTCTTTCTTGCCCGTCCCCGCCGCTTCGGCAAGACATTGCTGTGCAACACCTTCAAGGCTTATTTCCAAGGGCAGAAGGAACTCTTTGAGGGCTTGAAGATAATGGAGTTGGATAAGGAATGGAAGACCTATCCCGTGCTCCACTTCACGATGAGCGGATTGAAGAACCTGAAGGTGAGTGAGGCAAAGACCAAGTTGGAGAACTTAATATCTGATTATGAAAAGATTTATGGGCGTAATCCAGTCGAGATTACACCCGGAGCTCGTTTCCGCGGCTTAATACATCGTGCCTTTGAGCAAACTGGGGAGAAGACTGTGGTTATTCTCGACGAATATGATGCCCCGATAATGCGCCTGCTTTATGAAAAGGAGCAGTTGGAAGCCATGCGCACTATGCTTCGCGAGTTCTATCAAGTGCTTAAGGATGAGGGTGCATACTTGAAGTTTGTCTTCATCACGGGTGTGACGAAATTCTCGCAGTTGAGTATCTTTTCCGAGTTGAACAATTTGACTCAGATAACTTTGTTTGACGAATATTCTGGATTATGCGGTATTACCCAAAAGGAACTTGACACAGTGCTTCGTCCTTGCGTTGAGGATTATGCCGTGAATATGGGCATAACCACCGACGAGGCCTATGCATTGCTGAAGAAGAACTACGACGGCTATCATTTCTCGCCAAACAGCGAGGATGTATATGCCCCGTTCAGTCTGCTTAGGGCATTAGACGGAAACAATACCTACTACTATTGGTTTGAGTCGGGCACGACAACCTCGCTGATTGACCATTTGCAGCATTATTCCCTCACGACAGCATTGGAGTATGACGGGGTTGAAGTAGGCATTAATGAGTTCAATGTGTCGTGTGAAGACGCCCCCACCCCCATGCCTCTGCTTTATCAGAGCGGTTATCTGACTATCGACTCTTATGACCCGCTTTTGAAGACCTACACACTCCATTTCCCCAACCTCGAGGTTAGGGAAGGTATGGTGAGCGGACTGATGCCATTAATATTAAGGCGTAGCGTAGCCGATGGCAATACCCTCACCCGCAAGATGGCATCTTCATTGTTCAATGGCAACCTTCCCGGAGCACTCTCGGCCCTCCGCTCATACATTGCCAAGATTCCCTATGACATCATCACCAAGGAGGAATGGGACGACAAGGAAAGCCGCGAGTCGTTCTACAAGCTCCTTATGTATATGGCCTTCTCCATGCTCAACTCAATAGTTGATACTGAGGTGAAGAGCATCCTCGGTCGTGCCGACGTGGTGATAAAGACCAAGAACGACATCTTTGTGCTCGAACTGAAAGTGGATGACTCCGTGGATAACGCCCTGGCGCAGATTGACTCCACAGGCTATGCCATCCCCTACGAATCCGACGGGCGCAAGGTGACGAAGTGCGGAGTGAGCATATCCTCCGAAGCCCGCAACATCGTGCATTGGCGTTCCATTGATGAAGAGGGAAATATCATTGACGAACAGAAGTTTTGAAAATTAATGGAATACGACAATATTAGCGAGATATTCAGTTATGAGATGTTCGACCGCCAGATGAACACGTTCCTCACTATGTGGAGGGTGATGATCGACGGGTGGGACGACTATGGGGCGCATGAACTGACATTCGACATAATGTCGCTCTCGGCCAAGGCGTCGAGACTGTGCCTTATGGCCGACGAGGACATGGCGCGCCAGTTGCGCGAACTGAACAACAACCGCAAGGTGAGCAACATCAAATATGCTGCCACACTTGCACAAATGATGAATGAGGAAATAAAGCCGTTGATGGAAAAGGCTATCAGTTCATTACGCGCCACCCGACGCATAGAAAACCATCGTTGGCCGGTGATGAGTGCAGGCATGACCAAGTTGCTGCCGATGTTTGACGAGGTGAACCAGGAAAAACCGATGTTCAACGATATCACGGTGGCAGTGGCGCAAATGGAGGAGTTGCTCAAGAGGAATATCAAACCGACTAAGTTCGACGGTATGGTGCCCGAGGAGAAGTTGTGGCATCTCATGCAACTGTTTGTGAGGACATCCTATCTCCTGTTTCATTTTCAACGCGTGGAGCAACATTGCGGCATAGAGTTGACCGACGAGGAGGCTGGACGCATACTCGAAGCCACACTGCAACGCTATGCCGACTCGCCCGAAGGAAGCGAGGAACTCGACACATACTTCGCCACACTCAAATATGACAACGACTGCACGGAACTGTCGATCGACCAGTTGTGCGAGGCCCGCCGACAATTGCGCAACGATGTGCCGAAGTCCTTGCGCCTCATCTTCCTCAACCACTGCAACAACCTCAACGCCATGGCACAGGCATTGATAGCAAGGGGCACAATCGACACAACAGACGACTATAACGCCCTGATTTCAGCCGAGACGAAATGGCAGATAATCGAGCAGACCATCTATTCCATCGAGCACCCCGAAACCATGGCTACTCCCATACACAACACCGTGTTCAGAAAAGCCCTCAACGGCCGACCCATCGACATGTTGCGACTGAAGGAGTGCATAGCGAAGATGGCGCAGAGAATCACACGCAAGAACCATTGGTTTGCCCTTTGGTGTGTTCTGCGCCATCATAACCTGATAGCCGACGAGTCGCACGAGCACTTCGCCCAGCAGATGATGTCGGCCGAGTGGTTTGGTGACATCTCAGCCGACAAGCGCTTCTCGGGCGACACCCTGCGCGAGTATGTGGGCTATTTCACCCTCATCGACTATGCCGCATGGAACAATGAAGCCTTCCTGCAATTCCGCAGCAACTACCACAAGACGAAGTGGGGCGACAAACTCTGCGACACCTTGTTGCGCAAGTGCTTCGAGATGGAACAACTCTACGACCGGGGATTGACGAAGACCGACTCCATCTGATAGCGGTCGAACCCCACGGAGATGTCGGCACCGTGCTGGCGGAAATTCTCAAGAAGTGCAGCCTGCTGGCGCGGGCCCAAACCGTATTCTCCACGCTTATATCGATAATAGGTGGATTCGCTCTTGAGACCGGTTTGCACCCAAAACCACTTGGCCTTGTTGACGGGCAGAGTGTTGTATAACTTCTTGAATCCATACGCCACCTTCACCTTGCGCTCCACAAGCCAGTGCTCGCATCCGTTGTCGTCGGGATGCACGCGCTCGGGATTGATGGTCATATACTCATCCTTCTCGGCTTTTGCCTTCAGGAAATTTGCGTAGCGGACACATTCGCCGCTCTTCTTACATGCCTTCAAAGGGCATACTGCTGTTAATTCCATAATGATATTAGTTTGATGATTAAACGATAACGTGTTAATGCTTTGATCCAAACGTCTTAATGCTTTGATCCAAGCGTCTCCTCGGTCTCTGTCACCCCTATGGCAGTCGTCTGTCATTACTTTGGCAGTCGGCTGCCAACCCTTTGGCAGAGTGACTACAGCCGTGCCGCAGTCTCGGCAAAGCTGCTTGCGTGGGCGAATGAGCCTGAGTGCGAAAGAATATGGTCGCTAACCCTTCACCCTACACAAAACGGGTGTAATAGATTGAGTGCCAGAGAGTTTGATTAGTGTAGGGTTGCTCCAACCCTACACTAACCCTACACAACCCTACACTCAGGCACAGAGCGAGACAAGTTGGTAGTTTTGTCCTGCAGCAGTGCGCTTGGTATGGCACCCCAGCACCTTCAGAGCCTGTCCGATCTTCACCTTCAGACTTGTTGTCACCATGACGGATGGATATTGACTCGTGATGCGGTCGCATATATCACCCATCTTCATCCATTCGCCTTCCTCTTCCGAAGAAGGAACGCGCACGCAAGCCTTGAGCATAGTCTCCAGGTCGTCGGTCTTGAAATACGGGGCATTGGCCTTTTGTATGCGCTCCACCTCGTCGGTGTTAAACCAATAGGGTGCGTCCGATTCGTTGATTTCATACATCACCTGGGCATAAAGCTGGCTATAGTCAATCGGTGTCAGATTGTCAATCAGCAATCCGTCGGGAATGCGGATGCAGAGATAGCGACGGCTGCCGGTTTGGTCGCACAGAGGATGCGTGTCGTTTGTCGTGGCGATAAACGAGGCATAGCGAAGTCGGTCGTCCTGACTGCTGCCGAATATCGGTCGTCCGTTCACCTTCACCTTCGACAAGGTCTGCTTGAGCTTGCCCTGTTGCGACACACCCATGTTGGCAAACTCGTCGATGTTGACGAGAAGGTTGTGGGTGAGAGCCATCTCGCTGTCAAACTTGTTCCCGAAGTTGATGTGGTCGAGATAGTAGCATCGCAGACTCTCAGGCAGCAGTCGGAGGGCAAACGTGCTCTTGCCGCAGCCTTGCTTCCCGATGAGCACGGGCACAGTCTCGTTGCCATGCTGGCAATCCATCTGCAACCAATGCGCCACCATCGAGCGGAGCCATACGGCACACCATCCCATCGTCTCCATCGTCATCCCGGGAATGCGGTTGAAGAGGTCGGCAATGTGGTTGTGTCCGTCCCACTCGGGCAATGCGTCGAGGAAATCGCCAACGGGACTGAACTTCCTCACGGCATCCGACTTGACATACTCGTCGATGTCCTGACGTGGTGACTTGTTGTCGCCTATTCCGTCCTTCTTGGCCTGACGCACGATGGAGTTCATCGCCTCCTCGGTCATGATTGTCCACTCCTCGCAGTCCTTGTGGCGGTATTCGGTCTTGCCGCTCACCACATTCCTGCGAAACTCATAGTTCTCTTCCAGATAGGCCTCAACTGCATAGACCATCATCTGGTTGTCTGTCATTACTGACATTGTTGGATTCGTCTTTGTACTCATACTGTACTTGAATTTAAGGGTTATACATTATTTATATATATATTGGTCTTACTTGCTTCAGAAATGAAGGGTGGATGAAGGGTTATGAAGGGTTGAACAAACCCTTCATTCGTCAAACCCTCTGTTAGTCAATTACTTATACCCTATTTATGAAGGGTGAAGGGTTGACGACGAAATTCTTCGGCGTTCAGCTGCTCCTTTATTAAGAAGCGGTGCAAAGTTACTGCTTAATCACAGCCATTCCAACTTTTCCCTGCAAGTATAAGCAGAAAAGAAGAAAGAAAGGGAAAAAGGAATGGGGCTGTGGGGAAATGTGTGGGGAAAAACTGATTATTCAAGAGATTTTTATTGTTTTATAAAAAATCATAACTCTTAATAAACTTTAGCCAACCATTCGGAGAAGAAATAAAACTCTAAATATTAACTCAAATGTATATACAGTATTCGAATGTATGTGCATTTTTGGGGGACACACCAATATCAATACCACAGAAATTTACGGCGATGTGATGATGGAAATGAATTTGATGGTATTATCTATTTGGATAGCGCGGATGTAATATGTTGCGTAAAAAGCCAAAATACTACATTGATTTCATGAAAAAGACGACAAACAATGATTTTCTAGTCTCATTAATTCAAAATATTGGCAAAATGTTTGGTTATTGCCGAAATTTTGTGTATCTTTGTCCCCAATAAATGACATTTATAATGAAGAATTACAGTCAAGACATAATGAACTATGCTCTCTCGAATCCCCAATTCGGGTTGCATGAGCTATACTCATATCTTGATAAGGAAGGTAACAAGGATATATCCCACAAAACGGTTTCTTGGTATCTCACAAAATTAATAGAATCAGGAAAACTCCAAAGGGTGGCACATGGGAAGTATGTTATAGGGGCAAAACAGCAATTCTTAATAACCCCTACAGGTGAACAGTTTAGCCTGAATGAAGAGCTTAAACAGAAATGGCCGTTTGCTAACTTCTGTATATATAATGGTAGTGTCATCAGCCCTCTGCAGCATCACCTTTCAGCCAATAATGTCACATACATTGAAACTGAGCGAGAAGCTGTAACAGCAGTGTTTAACCATTTGAGGGATGAGGGAAAAGCCGCATATTTGCGCCCAACGCGCGAACTTATATATAATTATATAGACTTGTCACAGCCTTCCATATTCGTCAAGCCGCTTATTACAGAGTCACCAGTTCAAGAATGTAATGGAATATTGGTTCCAACATTAGAAAAGCTTTTGGTCGATTTGCAGAAAGACAAAGACTTTTTCTACCTGCAAGAAGCAGAAGGCATGAATATATTCCAAAACGCGCTATCGCTCTACTCTATCAATGTAAGTCGCCTTTTGCGATATGCAAGTCGGCGTGGTATAAGAAAAGAAATAAAAACTATTATCCAAACTATCAACTCACATGATTAACAAAGAATGCTTCACCACTGAATGGATTGCCCAGAAATCCACAGAACTGCAATACAATGACAAGAACCTCATTGAAAAGGTCATCCGTGCTTTTTCTTTGCTAGAAATGCTGTCTGCATCCGGTTGCCCTTTCCATTTCAAGGGTGGTACAAGTTTGATGCTTATTCTTGGAGGCGGTTCTCATCGTTTGTCTATCGATATCGACATCATGTGTCCACCTGGTACAAACATTGAAGACTATCTGAAGGACTACGCACAAAGCGGCTTCTTGGAGTATCAACTCGTGGAACGACGTCAAGCAGGGAAGGATGTACCGAAAAGTCATTCCAAGTTCTTTTATCAAGTGGCATTCAAGGGGCAATCTGATGTAACATCCTTCATCCTTCTGGATGTACTGTATGAGGATTGCCACTACCATAAGACAAATACCATAGACATCGTTAGCCCATTCATTAAACTGGATGGAGAGCCGCTGAAGGTTGTTGTGCCTTCTGTTGAGGACATACTCGGTGATAAGCTGACTGCATTTGCGCCAGAGACAACGGGCATTCCGTATTATAAGAACGATAAACTCACCACTCTAGAGATTATCAAGCAACTATATGATGTGGGGCGACTCTTTGATAGAATGCAGGACATTGGTACTGTATCACAATCGTTTATGGCTATTGCCGACGTGGAACTTGGCTATAGGAACTTGGGGCATGACTTATCACAAATCTATGACGACATTCGACAAACGGCACTAAACATCAGTACAAGGGGCTTTGTTGACAAAGATAAGTTTGCTTTGCTACAAAAGGGTATCATCAACATCAAGCCTTTCATGTACAAGGGTGCTTACCGCATCGAAGAAGCCATTATTGATGCAGCAAAAGCCGCATACCTTGCCACACTGATAGAAATAGGTGGTGAAAACGTTGAGCGATTCACTGGTGCACAATTATCAGGGGATTTGCTGATAAAACCTGTTTTAACAAGCAAACTGAACAAATTGCGTATTGGATTGCCAGAAGCATATTTCTATTGGGCTAAGACAAGCCAGTTGATGAAATAATACAACATTTTTAATCAAAATTATGATTATCAAATACTGAATCAATATGGAACAAGCTTATTTTTCACAGATTCGTAGCAAAATCATTCCTTATTTGAACCAAGCAAAAGAAGAGGTCGTAATCGCTATGGCTTGGTTTACAAGTGCAGAATTATTTGACGCTTTATTATCATGTTTAGAGCGAAGAGTAAACGTGGAACTAATTCTATTAGACAATGCTATCAACTATATGTATTATGCTCCAGATTTTAATGAACTTATAAATGCTGGAGGACACCTCAGAATAGCAGACTCGTCTGTAGGATTCATGCATCATAAATTCTGTGTCATTGACGATAAAATTGCTATTACAGGTTCATACAACTGGACTTATTATGCAGAGACGAGAAACGTTGAAAACATTGTTATTACGGATAATCCAGATATTGTCAATCGTTTTTCAAAAGAGTTCGAAAGATTGGCGAATTTGTTATCCATCAGTTCTTCTTGTTCTCGCCTCTCGTGGGATGATATTGAAGCTAGAGATGATATTGACTTCCGTGAACTCAATTACGAAATTGAACGTATTTGTGAAGTTCAAAATAAGCCTGTAAGAAGAATATTCGAAACAAAAACAGAGGTCGTAAGAACAGAAATCAAGAAGATTCCATTTGCAAAATATGCCATAGGCATACAAGCATTTGACGATAAAGATAATGTGATTTTTGACCCATTTATCAACTCTGGAACACAATTGCCATATCATTCAGTTGAAGCAGAACTCTTTTTTGATAGCAAAAACAAGAAAGAATTCCCATGTTTATTTTTATTTGGGAACCCAAGCGACAAAAATGAATGGCATCTTATAAAGGAAGTTGATTTGATGCAAATAGCGAAAGGAACATGTGATGAAAATCTGCCAGTGAAATTTTCGATGAACTTAGATGACAACGGAAGTCTTAAAGTGGATGTCGCATGTACTAAATCTGGACAGCGACTAACAATTAGTGTATTAGATTCCAACTTTGTAAAATATGAGTAAAGTATTAGATAAATACAGAAAGTTAGTTGATTCCATAAACATGGAATACAATACTCTTTGTAGATTATCCAACGATGAACTACGTACGAGATTGTATCAAATAGCTGAAGCAATTAATGACAGCGAGAACAAAAACAATGCACTTGACGAACATCTTGTGCCCGTTTTTGCTATCGTAAAAGAAACAGCCCGTCGTTTTTCTGAAGGGAATATTGTGGTAACAGCTAATTCCAGTGACGTTAAATTAGCCGACATGTATGATTTCGTAGAAATTATAGGTGACAAGGCTGTATATAAAAACCATTGGGATATCATTGGGGTACCCAATATATGGAAAATGGTTCACTACGATGAGCAGTTACTCGGTGGAATTCTTCTTCATTTTGGCTATGCAACAGAGATGGCAACTGGTGAAGGCAAGACTCTAGTAGCTACTTTACCTGTATTTTTGAATGCACTTAGCCATGAAGGTGTCCACCTTATGACTGTTAATGACTATTTGTCCAAACGTGACTTTGAGACAACTCGTCCAATATACATGTTTTATGGATTGACCGCTGACTGTATAGAAAAATACCCAAGATACGATAGTCGCCATAAGGATGCTTATAAATTAGACATCGTATTTGGCACAAATTCTACTTTCACATTTGATTATCTTTGGGATCATATTGCGATAGCCCCACAGGATTGTGTTCAAACTACTCATAATTATGCAATTATTGATGAACTTGATTCTATTCTAATTGATGATGCTGATGAACCACACATTGTTGGAGGTGGCAATTTTTATAATAATGGTAAAATATACAAAGAGAATTATCCTATAATCAAAGAATTATTAGATTATAAATGCTTATATGAACTTTTTAAATGTGATAAGTTAAGAAAATCTGCAGAATTTACAAAAGAAGGAAAAGAATGGCTTTCTGTCAAGAAAGAAATTCCAGACTTATATAGTATCGAACGTACTTATGAACTAGTAGATTTTGACGAATTAGCTCAAGAAAAACAAGATGAGGTTCGTGAGAAACTATATCTTCAAAATGTTTTCCTTCAACTTCTTTTAGCATTGACTGTCTACGAACGTGATGTAGATTATATAGTTGAAGGAGGAAAAGTAAAAATCATTGACTCACATACAGGGCGTGTAAAGGAATCTAGCCGTTGGGAATATGGCTTACACACAGCGATGGAAGTAAAAGAGGATGTCGAAGTTCAAAATGACTTTGATGGCATGGCTGTTATCTCTCTAAAAAACTATTTCCAACTTTATAATAAAATTGCAGGCATGTCTGGAACGATAATGCCTGTTGAAGATGAACTTCTTGAAATATACAATCTAAAAAGTGCTTCTCTTCCTACACACAAGCCATTAATCCGCCAAGATGAGCCCCTCAGGATTTTCAAGAATACAGAAGATAAAGACAATGCAATTATTAAGGCTATAATTGATAATCAAAACTCTGGTCGTCCAACGTTGGTGGGTTGTATTAGTATTAAGCGATCAGAAGAAATTTGCAACAAACTAAATGAGCAATGTATAAAGTTCAACAAACTTGATGCTAAGACGATTAAGGACGAAGCATTGACTATATCGAAAGCTGGATTTAGTAATACCATTACTGTCTCTACAAGTGTTGCAGGTCGTGGAACTGATATAAAGCCGTCCGAAGATGCCATTAACGCAGGCGGATTAATGGTTATCGGAACCGATTTGTTCGAATCAGTCAGAGTTGACAGACAATTAAAAGGTCGTTCAGGAAGGCAAGGGGATCCTGGCTCGTCTGTATTCTTTGTGTCTTTGGAAGACCAAATACTTAAAAACCTTGAAACAGAGGATTTACAATCTTTGGGAAAATCCGCATCCCTACTTCCTGATGGCGAGATCTTTGACGAGGAAATAAAATACTTCTTTGAAAAAGCGCAAGCAAATCGCGAAAAATACTTTAAGAGGTGTCGCAAAGAGACTGCACGTAAGGATGATATAATAGCCCCTCAGCGAAAGAAATTTTACGAACAGCGGAACACTGTATTGTTTAATGCTGAAGTCGCTAACTCAATCGTAAGTGAAATTATCGCTCAATCAGACTACACAATTGAATCCGTTAACGAGCATCTTTTAGCATTGTACCTAAAGACAAGAGAATTAGCCATCAGAAGCACGAAGAATAATCCCAATAGATTGTCAGTGTATGTTCCTTTCTCCGATAAGCTTCATCCATTTACCATATCATTGGAAGTTGAACTAACGATTACTAGTTTCGACTACTTCTGCAAAGAATTCAAGAGACAAATCATATTGCAGATTTACGATAAGCAATGGAAGAGATTTGTCTTACATATGATGGGGAATCTTGATAGAAATGAAATTGAAATGTTGGATGGCAAATATCTCAAGATGATAGCAGATATTAGGGCTATTATACTAAGTAGATTGTTGCATTCTTCCATTCCATTTGAAGTAAGGAATGAAGATCAAAATCCATATGATAACACCAAACAACCAAAAAGCCAACGCCCTTCTATTGTTATGGCAGACGATTCATGCCCATGTGGTAGCGGGAAAAAGTACTGCGAATGCCACGGGAGTAACATTCGCAATAGTAGAGTAAAAATTCGACGTTAGGATTCTTTTACGAATTTCACCAACCCATTATTAATGTATAGGAAGAATGTAACAGAACCATCTGGATTCCTGACAGCTAACAATGGATTGTTTGTATTAATACTGCTATCGTACGCCTTTGATGCAATAATCTCGTACGATGCAGAATTAAATGATTCTGGAGCCTCGCCAGAATATCTGTAATCACCAATGTAGTCAATAAGACCTTTCGAGGTTGCAAACGCATCTGAGAGCAAATTTTTGGCATTCAAAGAATCCACGATATGGGTAATCATTATCTGCTTGCCATCCCTGCTATATGCCCCAAGAAGATAACCAATATCGCTTTCTGGTGAGTCATCCATTTCTTCTGCGTCATATAATGTTTCTGAGGAAACATTAAGGACTATATCATAGCCTTCAAGTCTGTAGGTTGATAATCTGTCAGAAACGATACCTCTATCAGAGTATGAATAAATAGAAGAGTGCATTAATTGCCCCTCTCTCATATTAATGTCCAAGTCTCTAAGTGCAAGATTGACGAGAGAAGCTATGTCGCAATTTGTGGCAAGGAAAGTGGGGGAATAACATCCGCATCCCTCTACGTAGAAATTCTTGGTGTCTTGTTCGATACGTGACAAATATGCCTTTCTAATTTCAAAAGGATTACCATCTTTGTTTGATAAACAAAGTAGTTCATTAGCATGATTGGTAATGCACATACTGATTATATCTGCATCAGGAACTGCATAACTCAAAAAGTGCAACATCTCATTACTCCCTGTAGAATCTATTATCAAGTCGTAACCTTCAAGTTCCTTGGCAGCTTCTTCTTGGCTATTGTAATTGACGTTGGCATAGAATGACGCACCAATAAATTCTTTATGGTTAGCATGATGTGTCAACCAGTAACCATGTTTTTGAATAGTACTTGTTTCAACAAAAGGATTTATTGATTTTATGATGGAAGCAATAGCATTTACTTTACTTTCCCCAACATCCTTTATAGAATACGCACTTCTACAGATATTACCAGGTTCAACTATGTCAAAATCCCATAAACCGATTTTAGATATGCCAGTATGAGCAAGAGAACTTGCAACCATAGAACCAATAGCACCGAGTCCAACCAATGCTATTTTTTTTGATTTAATGTTTTCAGAAAAAGCCCCTCTTCCAAAAAACATTTCCTCTGTTATCACTTGTACACCGAGTCTATTAAGAGGGTAAGATATTAATCTTTGTATGTCCAAAGAACGCAAAGACAAGTCGACACTTAGCGTTTCGTATTTACCCGAAGAATGGTTTGTGAAAAGAATGGACCAAATAATGCCGTCATTACACTTTATTCCAAAAGCGAAATGATGCCATTTATACGGGTAGATTTCTGTACCGACATATTCCCAATAATCTTGTTCTTCTCTTTCTTCATCGGTCATTTTATCATAATCTGGGAAATTAAGACTTCCCCATGGATTATATTTGTGTTCTTTAAGGACAGATTCTTTTATGGATTTAATTTCTTCGAAAAGTATTGTTTTTTGCGAAGGGAGTATTTTTGTTGGCTTTTTGTTTTTACCTGTTACCTCTGCTATAGTTCCTTGTTGCCTTTTCTGAGCAACAGGTAAATACGAATCTTCTTTATTTAACTCCTGTTCAAGCACCTCTATTTGTTTTAAGGCATCTTCTTCAGTCCAATCTCTGTTACTACTTAAGGGTTGCGAACTTGCTTTGTGCCACGTATTGGTTATATGAAAATTAGGAAGCAGATGTTCACATGTCTTATCATCCCATCCGTATTGTTCTTTCAATAGCATAAAATCGGCTAAGGCTTCCACGGATTTTGGGTCTTCTTCCACTATAATGTAAGGAAGTTTGTAATTTGACAATGACGAATCAGCAACTGCATAAAATCTATCATCAGGTGTTTTAATGCAAGATAAATGTCCAAGTGGTTCCTTAAAGAACTCTATGTCATCATGAAACTTACTAACGAAAGTCAACATTGCTTGCGAACTAAACTCCTTTACCTCGTCAGGGTTTTCCCATTCGTAAGCATTCGCAGATGCTAAGGCTCTCTTAAATTCCCCATCTTTGATTATAGAAGGGAGATCCTTTCGCATTTGATGTAAAATCCACTCCTTAAGTCTATCTATTTCTTGATCTAGTTGTTCCTCTGCAGTTTCTGCAAATGGAGTATTTAGACAAAACCAATCTCCATATTGGATCTTGCCTGTATGAATTAGATGCGGATATCCACTTAATGACTTGGTACGAAAGACTAGTTTGTTATGAGGAAATGTGAACGGAATCTCAACGCGAAGCACTAAAGGATGTATTGTATTCATCACCTCTACCATACCTATGTAGAGGCATTTCTCATCCTTGTCGTCCGATGGCTTGAATTCTTCTAATAATTTGAATCCTTCACATTTACTGAAATATTCTGAATAGTATTCAGCTACTTTGTATTCTATCATATAAGATTTTATGCATGTCCTCTAGGAGAGGGAGTTGAAGGAGCGGGGCGTTGAGTCGAAACTCGGTTTTCTGGTTCTTTACGAGTAGTTCTCAGAACGGTCTTACTTGAAGAACCGATTCCATTGTATGAAGGATTGTCTGCCATGAGTCTAATGTTTTTAACTGAAAATTTTGCTTGCAAAAATACAAAAAATCTTTTTTTCTTCAAAATATATATACCATTATTCAACAATAAGCATCTTAATTTAGGAATTATTATGTTAATTGCCTTGTCTATCGAGCATTTGGTTAAGCTTTTTAACATACAGTTCTATTTAGTTGATTTTCACCCGACAGTCGTTGAAACACATAATTAGAAACATCTCGTTTAGATTGACAACGATACATAGAAAACCACTGATATGCAGCAGAAATGCCGATTGTCAGTGGTTTAATTGTTCCCATATTACATCACGCAAGCAATGATAGCTACATGGATTTGTATTTTGACTGCATTTTCAGATGTGCCATAGAACTCTTTTATGCGCAAATGTTGCTTCTGCCATTTGAAGAACTTATGTAAAGCTTCTCATAAGTTCTTTAAGTGACGAAAAAAACAGTTGGCAATAACATTCTGTCAATCATCCTTAACGAAACAATACATCGCGTTTGTGCTCTAAATATTCAGATATGTTAAATAATCAAATAAATGTGATATTATTGGAGATATTTGGATTATTCTTCGTATATTTGTAACCCTAAAACGATTATTTATCATATTATGCTTTACAAGAGAATTATTATCATTGCATTGTTGTTGTCGTTTGTCGCAAATTTGTCGGTGGGGGGCAACGTAAAGAGAAAGTAGCTGATTGACAATGGCTGGGTATTTAATGACAAGCAGGCGGTATGCTTGCCCCATGACTGGAGTGCGAGGATGGCTATCGACCGTGATGCTCCCGCTGGCAATGACGGTGGATATTATCCTACAGGGGTTGGCATATATAATAAGGTGCTGAATCTTACTAAGGATTACGAAGGCAAGAAACTCTGGCTGTTTTTCGAGGGAGTATATCAAGACTCCGAGGTGAGGGTAAACGGCAAGGTGGCAGGTGGACATCCTTACGGCTACTCGTCGTTTTGGTGTGACATAACCGAATTGGTGAAGACGGGAAAGAATGACATCACTGTGAAGGCTGACAACTCCAAGCAGAAGAACTGCCGTTGGTATAGCGGTTCGGGCATCTATCGACATGTGTGGCTCGTAGCCACCGATCCTGTGCATATTGATAATTGGGGGATGTTCATTACCACGCCCGACAAGAATACGGTGGTTGTAGAGACCGATGTAAGGAACGAGACATATGAGCCAAGGAAGATTGAGGTGAGGACAGAACTGTCAGATGGCACTAATGGAAGCCAGACAGTGACTGTGGAAGCTAATGCTACAGTGAGGGTGAAGGAAACGCTGCATGTGGCTAATCCACGCCTGTGGTCGCCATCCTGTCCCAATTTATATACCGCCAAGGTGAGCCTTTCCTCCGGAGACACCATGACTGAGACTTTTGGAATACGCACCATCGAATATTCTGCCGAAAAGGGATTCTTGCTCAACGGCGAGCCAATGTTGCTCAACGGCGGTTGTGTTCATCACGACAATGGCATATTGGGAGCGGCTGCCTTCGACAAGGCTGAGATAAGGAAAGTGAGACTGATGAAGGATGCCGGTTACAATGCCGTACGCACTGCCCATAATCCTCCATCCGAGGCTTTCCTGAACGCTTGTGACAGTATAGGACTTCTCGTCATCGACGAGGCGTTAGATGGTTGGCGCGAAGCTAAAAATGGTGAGGACTACCATAAACTATTCGACAGTTGGTATGCCAAGGACATTGAGGCACTGGTGCGTCGCGACCGCAACCATCCTTCGATTCTCTGCTGGAGCATTGGCAATGAAGTCATGGAGCGCAAGAAACTGGAGGTGGTCACCACGGCACATCATCTGAGGGAGGAAGTGCTCCGATGGGATACCACACGTCCGATAACATCGGCTCTCGCCTCATGGGATGACGATTGGGAGATATACGACCCGTTGGCTGCCGAGATGGACATCACGGGTTATAACTATCTGATTCATAAGGCTGAGGATGACCATAAGCGCATTCCGTCGAGGGTGATGATGCAGACCGAGTCATATCCGCGCGACGCTTTCAGTAACTGGGCAATGGCTACTGACCATCAATATATTATTGGTGATTTCGTGTGGACTTCCATCGACTATCTTGGAGAATCGGGTATAGGACGCTATTGGTATGAGGGCGACACCCCGGGCGAACATTGGGAACGTCCGCTCTTTCCGTGGCATGCCGCCTATTGCGGTGACATCGACTTGACGGGTCGTCTTAAGCCGATTGGGCATTATCGCAATATGCTTTGGCAAGGAGACGAACGCCTGTATATGGCTGTGCGCGAGCCTCACGGCTGGAACGGTAAGGGAAAAATCACTGCTGGTTTATGGGCAGTGCATCCCTCGTGGGAGAGCTGGAACTGGGAGGGGTGGGAAGGATGTGACATCGAAGTTGTTGTTTGTTCGCGCTATCCGAGTGTACGCCTCTATCTCAACGACCAACTGATAGGCGAAAAACCTACAGACAGGTCATCTGAGTTCAAGGCTGTGTTCACCGTTCCATATAAGTCAGGCACACTGAAAGCCGTAGGTGTTGACAATGGAAGGGAATGTGAAACAACATTACTTACAACGTCGGGAGAACCATATGCAATCAAGATGATAACCGAAGATGGAGTGCTAACGGCAGATGGTCAAGACTTGTCTTATGTACGAGTTGAAGTTGTTGACAAGGAGGGCAGGAGAGTGCCCAATGCCTCCAACCTTATCCGCTTTTCAATTAAGGGAACTGGAGAGATACAGGCAATCGGCAATGCCGACATTACCGACCTCACTCCCTTCACCTCCAAGGAGTGGAAGTCCTGGAAGGGCGAGTTGTTGGTTGTTGTGAGGAGTGGGCAAAAGTCCGGCACCATAAGCCTTTCAGCCAGTTCCGACGGACTGAAAAGTGTTGTGACTCGGATAAAGACCACAAAATAAAGTATCTTGATAAAAAGTGGCAAATATGCAAAATTGGACAATAAAACACCGCCGGATTCCTCACGGAGTCCAGCGGTTTTGTTCCAAGTAGTTGTTCTTTGTAAATCGAAAATAAAACCTAATCTAAACAATATTACTAACCAAAACTAATCAAGTCAATGAAGCATATTCACATTATAAATACGTTTGTATGGAGAGAAATACTTATTCTTCGGCGTTCAGCTGCTCTTTTATTAAGAAGCGGTGCAAAGTTACTGCTTAAGCTCTCTCTTGATATTATTACAAAAAGCCGTCGTCCTCGTGTGAACAAGGACGGCGGCGTTATCTCTAAACAATTTCTAACTTTGAATGTTTGTCATGAAAATACTTCGGACTTGAATCCGTCGATGGTGCCCTTCTCGGATGAGAAGTTTATGCCTATGCCTATCACCGTGCGCTCGTCGGCGGCATAAGGTGCAGCATAATCCTTGTCCTTAATCTGCTTGAGGGCATCGTCAGCAGAACCGTTGAGCTTGAACTCGAGGATATAAACGTATTTCGGACATTCCACCACACAATCAATCCTTCCTTCGCTCGTCTCTTTCTCAGCTACGGCGTTGTAAAAACCTAACATCTGGACGATGAGATAGAACGAGTATTGGAAATATCGCTCACATTCCTCAAGGTCTTGCTTGCGCTGGAATCGGTAGGTGGCGGAGGCAAGCAGCGAGGTCATGAGCTTCTTGAACTTCTCGGTGTCACCAGTCTCTAAAGCGTCACTTGTCTCCATGAGCCATGACTTCTGACTATTGTTTTCCTTGAAATATCCTGTGGCTAAGGTATTAAGAAAGCCCATGCGCACTTCCTCATTAGGAAAATCCAATAGAAACGTGTTGCGTCTCTTGTCATAGTCCTTGATTGTGAGATAACCGCTCTGGTAAATCATGGGCAACGGTTGTTCAGAGTTCGCTTTATATTCGGCAAACTGCTCTGCGTCATAATACTTGCCGACAAGCTCATTGATGTGTTCATCGTTTTTGGCGAGCAGTCTAACGAGATACTCAGGGGTGCCTGAGGCGAACCAGTAGTCGTTTAATTCCAAAGAGTTAAAACACTTGAGCAGACTGAAAGGGTTGAAGATGTCTGTCAACTTTTTGCTAAAGTGATAACCGTCGTATTTCTTTTTCAGTTGCTCCACGGTTTCTTCATAGCTGAGGTCGAGTTCTTCAGCCAGTTCCCTTATCGAACTGTCGAACACAGTGAGCAGCTCGTCCTTGGTAATGCCGCAAAGAGCCTCATACTTACGTTGAGTGCTGAGGTCGTCGGGCTGGTTGAAACCGCTGAACATACTCACCTGTGAGAACTTCGTCACTCCCGTGAGCAACACAAACTGCAGGTCCTTGTCGGCATCCTTGAACACGCCATAGAATCCTTTCAGCACGTTGCGGTTATAGTCTTCGAGCTTGATTCTGTTGCCTTCGCTGTCCGTGACGTAATAGTCGAGTTCGAGCACGTCGAGCATTGGTTTGTCGTATTCGTCGATGAGCACGACAGCCCTTCTGCCCGTCTTCTCGTGGGCAGCTCTCAGTACAGAGGCAAAGCGTCCGCCGAGAGTGTTGGCATGATGCAGACAAAGGAGCGGTGTCTATAATTATGATTTCATTTAAGTTGTCAAACGTAGTATCGATAAACGTATTATTCGACATTCTACTTGTAAAGCACTCTCCTTGAGTCTCTTTCGCTATAAAATGCAATATCTTACCCATATATTAAATTTCCGAGATTTATAATTTGCAAAATTCCTTTTTAGTCACTTATCTCATTTGAGAGCACTTTCCAGTACCCTCCCTTAGCAGGTCCTATGCGTACTATCGTATTGGCGGCTTTAAGCTTATTAAGCAGCAAACGCATCGACTTTACAGACATGTTACAATCATTGGCCAATGTGGGAATACTTATTTGGGGATTATCCTTTATTAAGGCGATAACTTTTTCATGCCCTTTTTCATGCCCTTTTTGTGCCCTTTTCTTGCCCCGTTGTTTCGTTTTCTTGCCCTTCTTCCAATACATTAGCCCAGACAGATGCTTTCATTATAAAGGCGACCAAATGATATTGAGGCTCCTTCGTGCCTATGGCAGAAAGTTCTCGGCACATTCGGTCAACACCCTCACCGAATTCCTTCACATAATCGTAAGCTTTCAAATACTCGGCTATCTTGGGATTGCGGGAGAAGTGGGTGTGGCGGATATTATCTGTGCGGACGATACCAGGCAGTTTACCAGGTGTCTCAAACACAAGGCGGTCGTCAAACATCTTTATCTGAATCTCCGTGCCCTTGATGCTGTAATCGCGGTGACAGATACTATTCACCGTCATCTCTTGTATCACGAACTTTGGATATTCTCTGTCGGTCTTGAAGAGACCGTCCTCGCCCAAATAGGAATGTTCTTTCACTTGGGTCTCGAGGTATTCAACGGTCTTCTGTATCTGGTCGAGAATGCGCCCCTCAAAGGTGACATCCTTGATGACGTTCATCTCTCTTCCGACTTTCTCCTCTGTGCCATTGTATTTGATGAAACGGACACGAGCACGGGGAAAGAAGTTCTGAGGACGCTTGCCAAAGAGCAAAATGCAAGCAGTGCTGACTTGTGGCACATCGCCCTTGTAAGTCAGGAATCCTTTGTTCTCTTGCAGATATTCCATAGGAGACTTTCCATAACCAATTCTCTTCATGTATGCTTTTACGGCATCCATGTCAATGTCTTCGATGGTGGCATCGTAGGCTGGGCTGTCTTCATAATAGCGTTCACCCTTGTCATACATCAGTTGCAGACGTTCCTCAAATGGCAGTTTGCGTGACTTGTCGCCTACTCTCCAAAACACCTCGTCGGCTTAGTTGGCATGTAAACGAGGACTGGCAGGAACATGGATTATCAGTATGTGGTTGTCATTGCCCTCGCTGTCTTGGCAAGGCATGAACTCTGTCGTAACAGAAATGGTGGGTACACAGAAATCAAACGGAGTGCGAAGTATCTCGTTCAAATGAGCCTTGTCTTGGTTGACACCCTCGATACGACGAGTCTTGTCGGATATACCTACGGCTATCATGCCGCCATCGGCATTTGCCATAGCGACAATAGTGTTGGCGAGAGCCTTCGGTTCGATGTGAATGCTCTTGCAGTCGAAAGTCTGCCCTTCGGGCATCTGACATATCTCTTCGATGATATATCTCATATTCTTTTCACTCCACTTTGGTATGGCAAATCAACTCGTGTATATCCACATTGAGAACCTCAGCTATCTGTGCCAATGTCTTCAAATCTGGTTGTGCGTGGTTGTTACACCACTTCGACACTGTGGCAGGGTCCTTATGCAACGTCTTAGCAAACCATTTACTCATGATACCTCTTTCTGCCAATACGGTCTTGATACGATTTAAATCCGCCATACTTCAATTATTTGTTGTGTTTGCCGCAAAGTTACAGCTTTTATCCGAGAATAAAGAATAAATCCACATAAATCTGCCAAAAAGAGTGTTATTTTGTCAAAACCAAGGTGGTTTTGTGTTCAAAATAGACTATTCCATGCTTTTTCTATCTCATGTTTGTCTTTACCTGTATATCCGACGAGGTGGTTTGTACCTACCTCATCAATGACCGTCAGGAACTATGTTTACTACGAAAAAAACAAGGACCTACCATCTCAGCAACCCATCGTCTTTGTATCAATTAACTTAACCCATCTGAAATGTGTTGCCATTAAAGTTATGTCATCAATATATGTTATAAAACAGATGGGGTCGTTTCAACCGACCCCATACCTTGCACTCACTTTAGTTTACACCTTTTCTCTTTGCTGAACAGTCTTAAAATCTCTTTTTTCTTCAAATTGCCATCATCTCGTAAACGTCTTCGTGGAGACGTTTACCATCCAAATTCTGCGTAAACAATGCGTAAACAAACTATTTCAGTTAGGGGGATTTAGTGAGTTTCAAAGAATATGGTAAATTTTATAACTAATTGATAATCAATACAGATTAACAAAGCAGAGTATTATAGAATATCACTTTTTCGTTCTATGTAATCTGTCCGTATCCGTGGGAGAATCCCATGCAGCCCATGCCTATTTCACTGACACTTAAACTGCGAATTTTTCTTGTTTTCATTGTTTGCTGTCTTTCTCATCAAAATGACATAACCTTAAATATCAATCCATAACGCCCTCACAGAGCAAGTGAAACAATCCGAAATCCGTGTAATGGAAACCGTTAATACCCCAACTTGTCGAGCCATGCACGAATGCTTTTCTCATCGGCACGGTTCAGCAGGCGTCCCTCTTTCCAGTCCTGCGCGGGATAGTTTTTTTTCAACGCCGCCGCACTGCCTGCGAGCGAACTGCCTCCTGATGTAGCGAAAGGAATGACTGTCTTTCCTTTCAGGGCGTGGCTTTCGATAAACGTATTGACGATGCGCGGGGCAATATTCCACCAAATGGGATAACCTATGAAGACGACATCATAATCGGTGATGTCTTCCTTTTTACTCTTGATTGCCGGCCTCGACTTCGGGTCGTTCATCTCTACCGAACTGCGCGAATGTTTGTTGTTCCAGTCAAGGTCAGCACTCGTATAGGGGCGTGCAGGCACAATCGCATAAAGTTCTCCGCCCGTAGCGTTCGCCAGTTTTTCGGCAGCTCGTGCCGTCGTTCCCGTCGCCGAAAAATAGGCTACCAGTATTTTGCTGTTTGATTTTTCTTTGCTCATATCTTGTCTTTGCTGTGCGTCGGTGGCGGTCGCCATGCCAACCACTGGCAGCAATATCAATAAAAATCTATACATAGTACATTATTTAAGTTTGTCATATTCTTCGTCGGTGACTGGTTCCAGCCATTCGTTGGAAGAGTTCTCGCCTGAGACCTCGAATGCAAGGTGAGTGAACCAACTGTCGGCTGCCGCACCATGCCAGTGCTTCACGCTCGGTAGAAAGAACGAGTTCTCTCTGCTCTCGCTTAATCGAATCGTTCGTGTTTGCCGAAGTCCTTGCATGAACCTATCACACCCCCTGTGCGTAGATACAGATAAGTGGGGAACTCAAAGAGTACGGGCTTCAGTTTGGTATAGTCAATCAACCCTTTGTCGCTGAGCATGTTGTCATCAACAAGAGTGGCATCAACACTGCAGATGAAATTCTGGAAACCGTTGCACTCATAGATATCTTCTACGGTACATTACATTGTCAGCTTGCTTTCTTTGATTACCGGTGTGCCGTTTTCGCCGATGGTGTACTCAAACACATTGCTCTTATCAGCTTTCTCTCCTGAAATCGAGCCGCAATATGCGGCACTTTCAAGCCAGTCCTCGGTCACGATGTTGACCGACTTCTTTTTACTTTCTGTTATACCTTTGTTGATATAGTGCTTGCTGAACAGGCTGATCAAGATACGGTCATGAGCCACGATGCCGACGTGTGCCACAAGCGTCCATGTTACTTTTTCGTTTACTTCGGCTCCGATTACCACAACAGGTGTGGGATAAAGAGCCACCTTGTTTCCTATGTTCTTTTTCATATAAGTTCTATTTTTTACTGAATTTTCACTTGCTTCCTATAGAATTTTCAAAATATATTTAGTTAATAAAATTTAATATGATAC
>OBLI01000409.1_pt1 | contig 45329 bp, 41 predicted proteins | sample 1519701 | NCBI WGS metagenome assembly OBLI01 (sample SAMEA3663005, study PRJEB22513) | pig gut metagenome | biome: pig gut; feature: pig-associated habitat; material: faeces | place: France | collected 2012
CAGTCATATGTGGATACAGAGCGTAGTTCTGGAATACCATTGCGATATCTCTGTCCTTAGGCTCAACATCGTTTACTACCTTTCCGTCGATGATCAGCTCACCGGAAGAAATCTCCTCAAGACCTGCGATCATACGAAGTGTTGTAGACTTACCACATCCGGATGGTCCTACGAAAATGATGAACTCCTTATCTTCTACATCCAGGTTAAAATCCTTAACAGCTTCAAATCCGTTAGGATATACTTTACATACATTCTTTAATGATAAACTTGCCATTTGAAAAACCTCCTAAGTAATTTTCGTACTTTTATGTCCCTTAAGGACTTCTTACAATAAGTATAATACATAAGGCTGGCTTAAATTACCACCGTCAAACCGCCAAATATTTTTTGCAACTTCTTGTCACTTTGACGAACCCCATCTGCATCACCTGTTCTCTTCGTTAAAATGCCTATAATTTCGAATAACCGAAACCATTGACCATCGCCTCGATTTTCTGTCCTTTCTTACAGAATGGGCAATCCTGTGCACTGTATGCTTCATACCCGGTAATGTCTTCTTTGTCAAACAACGCTTCCACTTCCACACCATCCACAGACTTAACGGTACTGAATAAAGAAGCAACACCTTCCACGATTCCGCCGTAATACCGAATGCACTCAAGACTTCGACGGATCGTCTCACCGGTCGTTGTCGTTGCAAGAAGAAGGATCACATGCTTTCCGGCGATTGCCCCCTTATTATTATCTCTGAAAAGCATCTGATTATTACTGTTAAACTCCGGTGTTACCACATAGATTGTCTCGTGGCGGTTCGTAGAGAGAACTCCGCCGTTTTCGATTTCCTGACTCAGGAAAGCACCTACTACTTCCGTGCCGTCCATACAAACGATCGTATCAACATACTCCGCTCTCGGCATACGTGAATATAGTACCTTGGCCGCCTCTTTTGCCTCTCCCGCACGCGTTTTCAAACTGGTTACATCCACATAATAATTAATATGGGAATGACTTGTTGCAAAATGCCCCGGAATAGCATGCATTGCAAGAAGATTGCTCTCTTTTGAATAAAACTTCACCATACGATTTTCCATAGTATATACCTCCTGTCACATATATAAATATTATAAAACACCGGCCCACGTACTGCAAGCCAGTGTTTTCAATCGTGCTAAAATTATGCTTTTCCGGTGCTTCCGAAGCCGCCTCTGTCAGAGTTGTCAAGGTGTTCCACCTCTTCAAACCGTATCTTCGGCTGATTTTCCATAATACGGAACTGTGCGACACGGTCATTGACATGAATGACCGTATCTCTTGTTGCATAGACAGGCATGCGCCACATGTCATTGTCACCACAATATGTATTGTCTACGATTCCGATGCTGTTCGTCTGAATCAGCCCCCATGTCTTGAATGTAGAACTTCTCGGAACAAGATGTGCCTCATATCCCTTCGGAAGTTCCATAGCGATCCCCAGTGGGATCAACGCGAAATCACCTGCATGAAGTGTCACTTCCTCCGAAGCACGCACATCGATCCAGTCCGATTTACCGTCAATATAATCCAGTTTTTCTATTTTATCTGTAAAATACTTGATTCTGATCTTCTCCATCGTTTATGACTCCCATTCTAACTGCGTATGCTCCGGACGCTTCTCACGGATCATAAGATCCTTGACCGCTTCCTTTGCCGGTTTGTCTGCAAAAAGTACTTCGTTGACTTCTTCGATGATCGGCAGCTCAACGTTATGTTCCTTTGCCAATGCGAGTGCTGCCTTTGCAGAGTACACGCCCTCGACAACCATTTTAACCTCGTCCATCGCCTGCTGCATCGTATATCCCTGTCCAATCAGCATTCCTGCTTTGCGATTGCGGCTATGCTTACTCTCGCATGTTACGATCAGATCGCCGATTCCGGTCAGTCCGTTCAAGGTTGCCTGCTTTGCACCCATTGCAACGGCAAGTCTTGATATTTCCGCGATTCCCCGTGTAATCAGTGCCGCTTTGGTATTATCACCGTAACCAAGTCCATCCGCCATACCGGCAGCCAGTGCGATCACATTCTTAAGTGAGCCGCCAAGTTCCATTCCAAGCATATCCGGACTTGTATACACACGAAATACATCATTCATAAACAGATCCTGCACACGCTCCGCAGATGCTTTTGTTCTTGCTCCTGCAACAACCGTAGTCGGGAGTCCGATTCCGACCTCTTCCGCATGGGAAGGTCCGCACATGACCGTCACATCCGCACACGGGATTTCCTGTTCCACCACATCCGAGATCGTCATAAGTGTATCTTCCTCAATTCCTTTCGCCACACACACGATCAGCTGCCCGTCCGATACATAGGGTGCCATGTTCTTTGCCGTACTTCTGGTAAATACAGACGGCACCGCAAGGACCAGTACATCACGTCCCTGGATGGATGCACCCAGATCTGTTGTAAACTCCATATCTTCCGGAAGTTTAACACCCGGAAGCTTATCTACATGCTCATGCTTTTCACGAAGCATTGCAATCTCCGATTCTACGATCGACCACACCGTAACCTCATGTCCGTTCGTATGTAGCAATTTGGCAAGAGCAATTCCCCAGCTTCCTGCACCTACTACTGTAACTTTTGCCATCTTACTTCTCCTTCTTCATTCCAAATTTGTTCTCTGTTCCGTTTAAAAGCCGAACAATATTCTGTCTGTGTCTCCATAATGCCATCGCTGTAAAGCAGGCACTTACAATATAAAACTCTACGAGCGCAGTTCCCTCAAGGTGCAGATATCCAAGCTGTCCGAATACAATTGCCTGAATCAGATAACTTATCACAACAAGGATGGAACCTAACGATACATATCTTGTGGTTGCCACTGCAAGAATAAATAAAATCAGACAGATTGGAGCCGCAAGCGGGCAGACCGCAAGGATGACTCCGGAAGTACATGCGATTCCCTTGCCGCCTTTAAACTGCAGGTAAAACGGAAAATTATGTCCAAGAACACTTCCAAACCCCGCATAAAGTTCAAGCACCTTCGTTGCATCTGCGTATGTGTTCGTAAAGATCAGTTTTATCAATAACACGGCAAAGATTGCCTTAAACAGGTCTCCAAGAAATGTGACCGCGCCGGCCTTCCAGCCCAGAACCCGAAGCGAATTCGTTGTCCCCGCGTTACCGCTTCCTTCCTTTCGGATATCAATTCCCTTGGACTTTCCATATATATATGCTGTCTGAAACAGGCCGAATATATAGCCGATCAGCAATGATGCGATTCTTGCGATAATCATCTTACTCTTCCTTTCGCTCTCTCGTAATAAATTTCAGTGCCGTTCCGCGGAATCCGAACGTATCACGGATACGATTCTCCAGATATCTCGTATACGAAAAATGCATCAGATTCTTATCGTTGACAAACACTACGAAAGTTGGCGGTTTGACTGCCACCTGCGTCACATAATAGATCTTAAGGCGCTTGCCTTTGTCCGTCGGTGGCTGCTGCATCGCAACGGCCTCCGCAACGATTTCATTTAAGACACCGGTAGCGACACGCATACTGTTATTCTCAATTACCACATCGATCATCTCAAATACTTTGTTTAATCGCTGTCCTGACTTAGCCGAGATAAAGATGATCTCCGCATACGGCATAAAGCTTAATACCTGACGGATTCTCTCCGTATACTTCTTGACCGTATTGTTATCTTTCTCGATTGCATCCCACTTGTTGACCGCGATAATAATTCCCTTACCACGATCATGTGCGATACCCGCAATCTTCGCATCCTGCTCCGTCACTCCCTCGATGGCATCGATCACGATGATAACGACATCCGCACGCTCCACTGCGGTAACGGCACGGATAATACTGTACCGTTCGATTTCTTCCTTGATCTTATTCTTTCTTCTGAGTCCCGCCGTATCAATAAATACGTAATCCTTCCCATTGTAACGGATATCTGTGTCGATCGCATCTCTTGTCGTTCCCGCAATATCCGATACGATGACGCGGTCTTCCTGTGCAAGCTTGTTGATCAGCGAAGACTTACCTACGTTTGGCTTACCGATGATTGCCACCTTCGGTCTCTCATCCTCAGGCTGATCCATTGCGGAATCCGGAAAATACTTAACCACTTCATCAAGCATGTCACCAAGTCCAAGCATAGACGAAGCAGATACCGGATACGGCTCTCCGATTCCGAGATTATAAAATTCATATACATCCGGCATAAACTTCTCGAAACTGTCCACCTTGTTTACAACAAGTACGACCGGCTTCTTTGACCGGCGAAGCATATCCGCCACCTTCGAATCCGCATCCTGAAGTCCCTGACGCACATCTGTGATAAACATGATGACATCCGCTGTCGCGATCGCGATCTCTGCCTGTTCACGCATCTGCGATAAAATAACATCGCCACTGTCCGGCTCAATTCCTCCGGTATCAATCAATGTAAAATTATAATTTAACCAGGTTACATCCGCATAAATACGGTCTCTTGTAACACCCGGTGTATCCTTGACAATCGAGATACGCTCTCCTGCCAGTGTGTTAAAAAGCGTTGATTTTCCCACATTCGGACGTCCGACAATCGCCACAACCGGTTTACTCATATTCTACCTCATTTCTTCATTACGCTATAATCAAAATTCGTTTTTCTCATATACAAATACTGCAATACCATATGTCTCTGCAATTCTGATTTTCTACCATGAAAACAAAAAATCAAGCAGGTCTTACCCGCTTGATTTTACAATAACCCGTGGCACTTGTAAAGTCCCACTCATTTATCCTGCCCGTTTGTAAAGAAAATATTCTGATCCACCGAATCGATCAGTCCCTCATGGGCAAGTGTTTTTAGAATATTCTTACAGTCACGCCCAAACGCGATATAGGCATATCCCTCACGCATGGCATCTCCCGTATCATACTCCGTCGAACGCAGCTCGCCGCTGGCACGCTGATAAACATCCTGCCAGTTCTTAGACTCATGCAGAAAACTGAGATTCAGCCCAGCCGTATCATATTCCGATTCCTCCTCCATATTTGCGAAGTCAACTGTATTGTACTTCTGAAGCACCCCTGCCTCAGCATCTTTCTGGATTGCCTGATACAGCCTGTATGCCACATCCGCTTTCACTGTTTTGCTCATGTAATTATTGGTTTCATCATAATATTCAAACTGTGAAGCATGAAACTGTGTAAGTTTCTTATAATCATATCCAAACAGATAGGTCAGAAAGCTTTTCGGATTCGTTTCATAACCATACTGAAGCTGTGCGAGTTTCCGGCCATGTCCGCTGTCCGCAGATACCGGCACCCAGTATGAACGGGAAAGTCGCTTACCGTCTTTTAGCACATAAGTAACCGAAATGGTTGAGGAAGCGTCCTTTAGATTCTTTTGAAATTCCGTTGCATGGGCTAAAATATCCTTTTGCATATCAATCGCCTTCTGCACCTCATTTCCATTAAATTCAACCGGATAATTCATCTGCAGATAAGCATATTCCACATTCTTTTTATCCGGAATCTTATTCTGAAGGCCATATGCCACAGCATAGAAACCTCCGAAACTGACAGCCACAAAAGCAAGAAACAATCCGCACTCTTTGACCCGTTTCTTTTTCACAACACGGAACGTTTTCTGTACAAACATATCCGCAACAAGGAATGCGATCACGCTCAGAACCAGAACGATCACGAAGAAGAAAGGTGTCGATATCCAGATTAGCACACTTCCAAAGAAATCCGCAAGAATGATTGCGCATGCATATGCTACGCCGATTCCGACACCCCAGCGGAATACCGGCTTGATCCAACGGAAAGTCAACAAATCTCCCGCACTCTCTATCTCCCGCTGCTTATATGCATAATAAGCGATGACATAGATTGCGATTGCAGCAATCGCATAACCGGCCACGACCTTTCCGCCGCGATAGGTCACACCGGTGATCACTTCATCCCCCAGCTGATTCAGATAACTCGACGTGCGGAAGCGCACATTATTTAACAGATAGTTAATGGGCGACAATATGCGAAGCAATATAAACTCCGGAAATGAACTTAAGTCCAGACCATAGCCAAGAAATGTAACGACACTTTTTACCCCAAACAAGGCTCCGACAGACAGAAAATTCAGTCCGAAAAAGTACACCGGAAGCGCGAATAACTGTCCCGTAAGCATCGCACAAAACACAACCGTTGAGAATAGGAAAAATGAGATTCCCATTACCGAAAGAAGCCATATTCCAAGATATTGGACCAAAGCAATTCCATTCGCCAGACACACGAGTACCGACAGCACAAATGTCACAATCTGCGGAATCCATAAAACACTCAGGCCACTGATCACATTGGTAAAAAACAATTCCTTTCTCGTAACCGGAAGCGCATGAATCATATTTGCACTCTTAGACGAAAACAGATAACTAAACATTGCCATACCGGTCACCGTCACCACCGCAGCAATCACCCAGATATCCACCCACATGGATAAACTGTTGACGATTACAACCAGTTTGCGTTCTTCCGTAATCTTCGTCATCTGCTGCAGACCTGACCACAGACTTCCACCGAGTTTTGCCATCCCATAGATCAGATAGCATACCCAGATTGGCCAGTAAAGCGTCATATTTTTCTTATAGATTGCTTTATTAAAAAAGGATGTCTTTGACCTCATAGTCTAAGCCTCCCATCTCATATACAAAGATTTCTTCCAGGGTCAGAGGAAGGATATCTACGATGGTAAGATGATCTCCTTCTGTACTGATCGCCTCCGCTGCCGCCTGGGGATTGCCCCGCACGATCATGGTATACACTCTTCCGATATTGGACATGTGAAGAACATCAAACTGTTCCGGAAGCTTCGGCATACCGGACTCGCATGCAATCTGGATTTTACAGATATTGCTCTGCAGTTCACTTAAAGAATGCTCGATGATAACTTTTCCCTGATACATGATTCCAACATGATCACACACATCCTCAAGCTCTCTTAAATTGTGCGAGGATACAAGAACCGTCATCTTATTCTCCTGCACCTCCGACATCATAATGCTCCAGATTTGCCTCCGCATAACCGGATCAAGCCCATCGACCGGCTCATCCAGTATCATAAGTTTCGGTCTGCAACACATCGTAAGCCAGAATGCCACCTGCTTTTGCATACCTTTGGACAGTCTGCGTATATTTCGTTTGATATCGATGGCCGGGAAGAACTCCTGCATCCGATAAAACATCTTCTCGTCAAAAGCCGGATAGATGCCTTTATAGTAATGCATCATCTCAAGCGTATCCGCCTGTAAAAAATAAAACAATTCATCCGGTATGTATGCAATCATTTCTTTCACTTTTCGATTCTCATAAACCGGTTCCCCTGCAATATAGATTTCTCCGGCATCCTGACGGTACACACCGGTCAGATGGCGGATCATTGTCGACTTTCCTGCACCGTTCGGTCCGACAAGCCCATAGATATCTCCCGTGCCGACATGCATATTGACACCATTTAGTGCACGAAAACTTCCGAAATTCTTTATCAGATTATTAACCTCAATCAAAGTTTCAATCTCCTTTTGTCAAGTCCGTAACCCGTCTGGTCAGCTCCGTAGCTGGAACCGACAGATCCGACAATTCTATCACAAGCCGGTCAAATTTTTGCATAAGCTCGTTTTTCCTCCGGCGCTCCACACATTCCTGTGTTGCAACAAAGGTTCCCTTCCCGGGAATCGTGTACAGATAACCTTCCTCCTCAAGTTCCAGATACACCTGCTCGATCGTTCTCGGATTAATCGCCATCTTCGAAGCCATCTGGCGGACAGGCGGCAATTGTTCGCCTGTATGATATGCATTTGTAATTACCATTTTACGGATGCTTTCCTTAATCTGCCTGCTTAAGGGCATCGCATCTCTGTAATCCAGCTGTACCAAGCCTGTTCCTCCTGTATCCTGATCTGTCCACACTGCCAAACGCTATACGTTTCGATTGAACGACCTAAGTGTAACATACATTTTGAAACAGTTATTTAACAACTATGAAATAATTTCTTATGATTTTCTTAATATCACCTGCAGTATGCAACAAGAAGGCAAAGTGTGTTACCCACCCCATCCTTATGGCTTCTCTCGTAGCCGTGGGACGCATACACACCGGATCCGATCAGACCGTGGCGCACATCATATCCCGCCTCAAGCGCAACATCCACATCCGAACCGTAATGCGGGTACACATCCACCGCAAAATCAATCTCATTTTCCTTTGCTGCCTGAATCAGACCTTTTACCACATCATAATGATACGGTCCGCAGGAATCTTTCGCACAGATCGAAACCTGATGTTCCGTACAGCTTAAGCCGTCACCGACGCAGCCCATGTCCACCGAAATGATCTCCCTGACGCCCTCCGGAATAGAAGCCGCTCCGCCATGTCCGACTTCCTCAAAAACCGTCACATAATGATACTGTGCATGCTTTAACGTAATCTTCTCATCCTTTAAGTACTTCGCATAGCCGAGCAGAATGCCGACACTTAACTTATCATCCAGGAAACGGCTCTTGATATAGCCGGTCTTCGTGATCACTGTCCGCGGATCAAAGCATATGATATCGCCGGTCATGATACCAAGCTTCTCGGTATCCTCCTTTGTCTTCACATCCTCATCGAGCACCACTTCCATTCCCTCATACGCCCGCTTGGTATCGTTGTAGTCTCCGTTGACATGGATGCTTGCATTGTCAAGCTGGAAGGTTCCCTCAAACGTGCCGTCAAACTTTGTAATAATGCGGCAGTTCTCCGCCTCCGCATTATTCGGATTCATGCCGCCGAGCGGTGTTACACGAAGATTTCCGTTCGACTTGATTTCTGCAACCATGGCACCGAGTGTATCCGTGTGCGCTGCGAGTAAGAGTCCGTTTTCCTTATCCTCTCCGCCGATTTCTACCAGCACGCCACCCTTGACCGTCATCTTCGGCTCATAACCGAGTCTTCGATACTCTTCCATCACAAACAAAGCGGCATCTTTTGTGTAGCCGGTCGGGCTGTCGATCGCCAGAAGCCTTGTCGTCACATCCAAAATATAATCCACATATTGTTCCATATTCTTATTCTTCATTCCTGATTATCCTCACATCTTGCTTTCTATTTTATTTGCCCTGTCAGTAATTCTGCAACGCGAACCTTTCTTTTCCGCTTTCTGTCAGCATCCGGCAGCTTCGATAAACGTTTTTTCACGCAGCCGGCGCTACCGAAGCATCAGAAAGGCTCCCAGATTGCCGCGTTTTCCCTTGCTCGCCCGGTGGGAAAAAAGCAGTCTTTCATTGCAGCACGTACAGATATTTGTGACCGCAAGATGCTCCCGCTTCACGCCCGCATCCATCATCACAATCTCATTTGCTTTCCACAGATCAAGCTGGTATTTGCCGTTTCCTTTATCGATCAGAATCTCCTCTTCGTGTCCGGCAAATGCTTCCGCAAACGCATCCGCCACATCCTCACTGACCTCGTAGCAGTCCTGACAGATGGATGGTCCGATTGCCGCATACACATCCGCCGGATCCGTGCCAAACTCCGCTTTCATCTTATCCAGCGTCGCCAGCCCCATCCTCTCCACCGTGCCGCGCCAGCCCGAATGGCTCAGTCCGATTGCCTTATGCACGGGATCCACAAAATAAAGCGGCACACAGTCCGCATAAAAAGTCGCCAGGATCAGTCCCGGCTCATCCGTCACAAGTCCGTCCACATCCGTGTACGGTCGATCCTTAATGACTCCGCAGCCACCATATGTGCGATCCACGCGGCGCACATTCGTTGTATGTGTCTGATCGGAGCACACGATATCCGATACCTCTTTGCCGAAAACAGCAGCGATCCTGCGATAATTCTCCTTTACCGCATCCGGATCATCTCCCCTCGTAAAGCTGAGATTCAGGCTCTCAAAAATGCCCTCGCTGACACCGCCCTCACGCGTTGTAAACGCGTTCTCCACAATTCCCGTCTCATCCAGAAGCGGAAAACGCAAAAGAGGAAGCTTTTGCCCCCCGCCGCAGTCAAACTCCTGCAACGTAAGAATCCGCTCATCATTTTTTGTATGAAATTCACTGTATTTCATTCTATTCTCCAAAAGCGTTGCGCAGCAACGTTATTTTCTTTCCTTCAACCGCTACCACATCAAAACGACACGGCGTATCCATCGTCATGTCATTTTTCATCAGATAGTATTTTGCCACCTTAAGAATCTGCCTCTGCTTGCGGCTCCCCACCGCATCCAGTGGCGACCCGCAGGTGCTCCCGGCGCGATACTTTACTTCCACGAAGCACAGATATTCTCCCTCCCGCGCGATCAGATCAATCTCACCGCTTCGGCACCGGAAGTTGCGCTCTATGATTTCGTAGCCCTGCGACTGCAGATACTCTGCCGCCACATTCTCGTATTCGGTCCCCAATTGTCTTTTATTCATGCCTTTTCCTGTCTATCTTGTTCTCTTAATCCTTCCCCATGATTCTGCTTCTTCTGCCCGCGCATGTTTCGTGGCATTCACGCACTTACCGTGCATGATCTAGCTTTGCCTTCATGCGATCCATATCATCCACAAATACGAGGATTTCCGCAACGACCTCGTAAAGTTCCGGCGGAATCATGTCCCCGATCTGCAGCTTGGAAAGCGTGGCCGCCAGCTTATTATCCTTATAAGTCGGAACTTTGTTCTCCTTCGCCGTCTCGATGATCTTCTCGGCAACTTTGCCTTTGCCGGTCGCAAGGATCTTCGGCGCCGCCTCACCCGGCTCATAGGCGATGGCTACTGCGGTCTTATCCTCTTCTTTCTTATCTGTATTCGGTTTGCCGAACTGAAATGGTTTAAATTCATCCATGTCTATGCCCTCATATCAAACGAATAGCGATGCAGCTGTCCGGCGGACGGCTGATCCTTCTTTAAGAAATCTTCCACAAAATTCACATGCTTTGCCTCATTCTCCACCGTGACACTGCACTGATAGCCCTTCTTTGCCAGTTTTTCCTCCAGAAGCGGAATGTGCGCCATCAGAAGATCATACGCGCCGTCATTGTCGAGATAGAACTTCGTGCTCACTTTATGATTCAGCATCCTGACCGACACATCCGTCGATCCGAGATGATCCATATCCAGATGAAGGAAGGCGGTCAGCTCCTTGTCGCCCTCCGTCAAAGCCTTCTTGTTCGTATACACATAAAGCTGTCCGCTCGCGTTCTGTCCGGACATCTTAAGCGGGATCTGTACATAAGTATATGCCTGATTCACCTGATTCATAAATTCGATATTGCTTCGAACATCCGATGCAAGCTGCGCAACATTTGTACTCTCCTGTCCGGAAGCTTTCATTGCTTCGATCAGTCTTCCCAATTGACCTTCCAGCTTCGCATAAAGCTTTCCGATTTTGTCCGGCTCCTTTAAATCCTCCGGAGTCAGCATCCACTGCTGCTCCATTGTATCCTTCACCAGCGCCTGAAATTCATCCGACGCCAAAAGCCTGCCGAGCGGCTCCCGCTCCATCGGAAGCGGATCTTTTAAGATCTGCTGCAGATCCTTAAGCACTTCCACCACACCGCTGTCCTTCGTGTACGATGTCGTGTCCGTTCCGAGCGCCTTACCGAGCAGTTCATTTAAGTTTGCCTGTTGCTGCTCACTTAACACGGCGCCGAGCGTGTGCGGCGTCTGATTCGCCACCGGAAGATTCTCTGCCTGCGGCTGCATATTCTCGATCGGCTGTCCGTTTTCATCCAGGATTACCTGTCCCCCGGCACCTTCCGCTGCCACAGCACCAGTCTGGGGCTGCGATTCGGCAACTTCACCGGTCGCCTCCTGACTTAATGCCTGATCCGATAATGCCGTCCCTTCCTGTAACGCAGTATTCATGCCCTCTGAGGCAGCCTGCTCCGGAATATCCGGCAGATTCTCCGAGAGGATCGACAGGATCTTTTCGCCCATTGAGCGCATCTGATCCACCGGCAGATCCTCCCCCTGCAAACTTTCCGGCAGAGCATCGATAAACTGCTCCATCTGATCCGTGATCGCCTGCTTGTCATCCAGATAATTTTCAAACTGCGAGGCATTTTCCGGTGTGATCGGAATTCCGAGTTTTTTAAGTTGCACCAGTGTCTGCACGTCGATATCCGGATTGGCACTTACCAGACGTGCCATCTGCTGCAGGCTGTTGCGGTCAATCGGCATCTGTTCTTCCATCATCTTGTTGACCATGGACAGATGGGAAGCATCCACCGCAAGTCCGGCCACATTCAGTGCCGTCATCAGTGTAAAATTCACGCCGTTGCCGTCCACGACAAACGGACGGATTGCAATCTGTGTACCGTCATTGGACTTTACCTGAAAGAACATGGACTGTCCCAGACTAAGTGACACCTTGCCTTCCATCCTCGCAGACAACTGCTGTCCGTTAGACAAAGCAAGTGTTACACGTCCGTTCTTCATAGAACTGACCGTTCCCTCAAAAATATTACCTTTCGTCAGTGACCGTAGCGAGGAGACCAGATTCTCCACGCCCTTGGTCCCCGTCAGCTTCTCCGGTCCGGATGTCGTCTGATTATATTGTCCCACCAAATCTGATACATGCATATGCGATTCCTCATCTGTTACGTTGTCACATCTGCGATATGACAGCAACTCTCATCTTACTCTAGAATACCTTTGATAAACGAAGCTCTGTGAATCGGTGTCGGTCCCAGTTCTTTGAGCGCTTTTATGTGTTCCTGAGATCCGTAACCTTTGTTTTTTGCAAAACCGTATCCCGGATAGATCGCATCGTACGTCTCCATCAAACGGTCCCTTGTCACTTTTGCGATAATGGATGCCGCGCCGATCGAAATGCTCTTTGCATCACCCTTAATGATCGGCACCTGTCTGATCGCTACATTCGGGATCGTGACAGCATCGTTAAGAAGCAGCTCCGGTTGCGGATCAAGTTTTGCGATTGCCTGCCGCATCGCTTCATACGTTGCCTGAAGGATATTGATCTCATCGATGCGCTCCGGTCCGATCATTCCGATTCCCGTTGCTACCGCACGCTCCATGATGACATCATAGAGTTCTTCTCTCTTTGCCGCAGAAAGCTGCTTCGAATCATTGATGTAGAGTATATCACAATCCTTTGGCAAAATAACGGCACCTGCAACAACCGGTCCGGCAAGCGGTCCTCTGCCAACCTCATCGATTCCACAGATATATGTATAATTATCGTATTCTTTTTCGTATTTCTTTAACTTTTCTGTGCGCGCGATCTCATCCAAAAGCTTTTGATAACGCTTTTGCGCCGTCTGTACAAGTTTTTGTACGCCCGCACGCCCGTCTGTTTTGTATTCTTCAACAAAAGCCGGAAGAAGACTTATATCCGTCTCCTCCAGCTTCTGCTTGATTTCTCCGATTTTTTCAGCCATCGTATTCCTTCTTTTATCCTGATTGCCACTTTTTTCGCTTTGTCATCCTCTTTGGAGGAGAGACGTCGCTTTCCGTTCAGCCTATGGGCGTTCGAGCGTAATTCGTCCGAGACATCCGCTTCTGAATTCATCGATCAAAAGCGTTGCTGCCTTACTGTAATCCAGTTCGCCCCCCTTGCTGATGCATTTGCGATTCTCTGCGATCTGGCACAAGATGTCCGCTTCCTTCACGCTCTCATCCACATCGTAGCGCTCCTGCAAAAGTCCCGCATAAGATTCCTTCAAAAATTTGATCAACTCGATTGCCAGCTCATCTATATTTAAAATTTCGTCCTTGATCGAACCGATCAAAGCGAGACGAAGTCCCACTTTCTGATCCTCGAACTTCGGCCACAGGATTCCCGGCGTATCGAGAAGTTCCACATTCCTGTTCAGACGAATCCACTGTTTTCCTTTCGTCACGCCCGGCTTGTTACCGGTCTTGGCACACGCCTTACCCGCATATGAATTGATAAATGTGGACTTTCCTACATTCGGAATTCCCACAACCATCGCACGCACCGGTCGGTTCTTGATGCCGCGCTTTCGATCGCGCTCGATTTTCTCCTTGCAGGCTTCCATAATCATATCGGTAATCGATTTCATTCCGGCCTTGCTTCTCGCATCAAGACTGACCACATAATATCCTTTATCCTTAAAAAAACGACTCCAAGCCTCAGTCGCACGCGGATCCGCCAGATCCGACTTATTCATCAGAATCAATCTGTATTTATTCTTTCCCAGCTCATCAATGTCCGGATTACGGCTGCTGAGAGGGATACGCGCGTCCACCAGTTCCACAACCAGATCTATAAGCTTAATATCTTCCTGCATCTGACGTTTTGCCTTCGTCATATGCCCCGGATACCACTGAAAATTCATATTATTCTTCCGTCCTTTGCTCTTCCTAGTAACTGTCCCAGTCCCTGATAACAGGTACCTTCTAATGCAAAAATCCCATGTTCCCGATTGACTTAAAATGGAACCACGCTTTGCCGACAATGTATTCCTTCTTCACATTACCGATATTGGCAAGTCGGCTGTCCTCACTGTTATTACGATTATCGCCGAGTACAAAATACTCATCCGTACCAAGTTTGATCTCCTCCGAAGCAACACCCGGATCATCGATGGATGCCACGGAAGTCTTCTCCTCATACATCTCCCCGTTTACATAGACAGCGCCGTCATGAATCCAGACCGTATCTCCCGATCCCGCGATCACGCGTCGTACATAATAATGCGACTTCTGATTACCGTTCGGCAAAAAGACGATCACATCTCCCTGCTTCGGACTCGACACATTATATACAAATCGATTCACAAGAATCTGTTCGTCATTGTCAAGCGTATCTTTCATCGCCGTACCCACCACACTCGTTCGCATTCCGAAGAAAGTCACAAGCGTATATGCGATCAACAGTACAACCGCGCATTCGATCACCCACGATAATATTTCTTTAAAAAGCGGCATATTAAATTTCTTACGTCGTCTGCTGAAATTCAGCCCACCTCGTCTTCTCACATTCTTCTCCTTAGCAGTTCAAACTCTATCGTAACTGTTCCCATTCTTCACAGTCACAATCTATCGATACAATGATAGCTTATGCGCCTTCTGATTTCAAGTTTTATCACAGAAAGCCGGCTTTTTCCTATAAAAAGAAGCTGGTACATAATATGTACCAGCCCTTGAAGCAAAATTATAATTATTTTACTAACTCTTTAACCTTGGCAGCCTTACCAATACGATCTCTTAAGTAGTAAAGTTTAGCACGACGAACTTTACCCTTACGAACAACCTCAACCTTCTCTACATTTGGAGAATGTAATGGCCAAGTCTTCTCTACACCAACACCATTAGAAAGTTTTCTTACAGTGAAAGTCTCACGGTTGCTTCCGCCCTGCTTCTTAATAACAGTTCCTTCAAATACCTGGATACGCTCTCTGTTACCCTCTTTGATCTTACCGAATACCTTAACAGTATCTCCTACGGAAAACTGTGGTGCATCGGCCTTTAACTGCTCTGCCTCAATGTTCTTGATAATTTCACTTGCGTTCATTTTGTGACCTCCTAATTATTTTGACGTTCTTAATGCATCTCTTGCAACAGAGGACCATCATTCTTTTATTCACAACATTAGTAATCTATCATAATTCATCTGTGATTGCAAGTATTTTTTGACTTTTCCCATACTTTTTTAATTTGTAACTTCTTTTGTGTATTCTGCCCGGCCCATCCAGACAATCGTTCCCTTGGCGAAGCAGATGCCCATCTTCTCCTGTAAGCTGATAGACGGCTTGTTGCCGAGCACGATCTGTCCGTACGGGATCTCGCTACGCTCGATCGCCAGATTCATACAGTACGTCTCAAGAGCCATCGCAACATGGCGCTTGCGGTACTCCGGAAGCACATAGAGCATTCCGATGCTGCCTTCCTCGTGGTTCGCGATAAAACCGACGATCTTCTCCTCGTAGAAGGCACCGTACACTGCACCATGCAAAATACGTTCTGTCACATATTCCGGTGATCCAATCTCACTGTAATGCTCCGCCACAAACGGAATAAATTCTTCCGTCAGTGTGCGGATTGAAAATCCATTCTCACCGCGTCCGTCCGGTCCATAGAGACCACGCACCGGAAGCTTTTCTCTTCTCGTATAAGCCCCCTGGATGCATTCCATATCTGTCTTAAGATGAAAATACTTCTCCATAAACGGAACCATCTCTCTTTGATGAATTGCGATACATTCGATCCGTTCATCCTTACTGATCTCCTGTAGCAGCTTCCATTCCGCTGTATCCCAATTCTGCAATTCATCCGGTCGATTCACATCTTCGCCCAGATCACACGCCTGCACATTCGATGGTTCTTCTATCCGAGGCACCTCTGCCATCCTCGTATGAAAATAGATTCCGGAAATCATATCCCGAAGAAGGATTTCATCCGCATCATGATAGACAATTCGTGCGCGTCCCCGGTTGATCAGCTCGATCATATCAATATGAAGTAATTTCTGGCGCATCATGCATTTCTTACATTCCTGAAGTTCCTCGTATTTTGCATACAGATCCGGGCGCCTCTCTTTTGTCCGCTGCACAGACTGCTCCAGCCGCCATTCGCCGATCTTCTTCTGATTGCCGGAAAGCAGCACATCCGGCACCTTTTTATCGTGCCACACTTCCGGTCTTGAATACTGCGGATACTCAAGAAGATTTCCATGAAACGATTCCGTCTCCGCCGACTGATCGTTGTTTAACACTTCCGGCACCAGTCTTGCCACTGCATCGACAATGACCATCGAAGCCAGTTCCCCGCCGGTCAGCACATAGTCACCGATCGAGACATAATCCGTCACGATTTCTTCAAGGACACGCTCATCGATGCCCTCATAGTGCCCGCACAGCAGGATCAGATCATCACTCCCGGCAAAATCCTGTGCCATCTGCTGCGTAAAAGGCGTTCCCTGCGGAGTCACATAGATCACGCGTTTCTTCGCGCCGTCCGGCAGCCTGTCCGCCACGCTCCGGTATGCATCGTACACCGGTTGCGCCTGCATGAGCATTCCCGCGCCCCCGCCGTAGGGATAATCGTCCACCTTTGCGTGCTTATCGAGCGTGTAATCCCGGATATTCGTTGCTTCAATTGCAATCTTATTCTGTTTGACCGCGCGCCCGGTGATGCTCGTCATCAGTCCCTGCATGACCATCTCCGGAAAAAGCGTCAGTATATGAAACCTCATAATATCCTCCTAGCGCAGTCCGTCAAGCAGATGCAGCACGATCGTTCCAGCTTCAATATCAACATTGACTACACAGTCTTTGATTGCCGGGACAAGCAGATCCGGTGTACCCTCTTTGCTGATCACATACACATCGTTGGCTCCGGTCTGTAATACATCTGTGATCTCACCTAAATCCTCTCCCTCATCGGAACTTGCTTTAAGACCGATCAGATCCGCAATAAAATATTCATTTTCCGCAAGTTCTACCGCATTATCTCTTGTCACGAGCAGCTTCGCCTGACGGAAGCGCTCCACATCATTTATATTGTCATATCCTTTAAACTTTAAGATTACAAGATTCTTAAAAAACTTTACGCTTGTAATCTCCATATCCAGCTTCTCTTTGCCGGTATCAAGGATCACATTTTTCAATTTCTTAAAACGTGCACTGTCGTCTGTCGTCGGAAACACCTTGACTTCGCCGCGCACTCCGTGCGTCGTTGTCACAACGCCTACCTGTAGCAAATCTTCCATACATACTCTCCTAATTCGCGCTACGCTCCCTTTTCTCATATTCCGCAATTGCAGATTCTTTCATTTTCATATTCGAGCGCCGCACCTTTGAGCGAATGCGATTCTAGACGAAATCTCTGAATTTGTCAGCGATTTCTCTTTTCCCTTAAATTTTGTGTACGACAACGTTTGAACCATTCCGTGACGGTGTCCGCCGGACACAGATGCGCTCGCAATTTCTAGTCTGCCTAAATGGCCGTCCTCAGGAAGTCGATATGAGCCGCCGCGGCCAAACTCGCTTCGTGTGCATTGGAATACCTCTATGTTGTGCGCTTCAAACAGGTGTCCCAGCGGCGGCACGTTTCCTTCGAACGTCCATTAAGGCAGACACAAAATCACTCGGACGCATTCTGTGTCTCGGCGAACAACCGTCTCGGAATTGTCCAAACTTTGGCGGACATAAATCATCAAAAAGGGAAAAAGAAATCACGACAAATTCGTAATTTCGGATAACTAGCATTCGAGCAAAGGTGCGGCGCTCGAATATCAGGAATCGATATTCCACGCAATTGCGGACTTAATATGAGAAAAAGGAGCATAGCGAATCACTATGCTCCTTTTGATTACTGCATAATCTCTACAATAACCTTCTTGTCTTCTTTGGAAGCTGCTGCTTTCACAACAGAACGAATTGCCTTGGCGATACGTCCCTGCTTGCCGATGACCTTGCCCATATCGGACTGTGCGACACGAAGTTCAACGATCGTTCCCTTCTCGCTCTCAGTCTCGGTTACAACAACCTCGTCTGGAAAATCAACGAGTGATTTTGCAATTACTTCAACTAATTCTTTCATTACAGCCACCCCTTATTTCCTATTTCTCGATACCAGCTGCCTTGAAGATTTTGCTAACTGTCTCTGTTGGCTGTGCGCCTGTAGATAACCACTTCTTAGCCAGCTCTGCATCAACATGATACTCGCTAGGATCCTTGGTTGGATCGTAAGTTCCGATCTCTTCGATGCATCTTCCGTCTCTTGGAGAGCGGGAATCTGCAACAACGATTCTATAGAAAGGAGCCTTCTTCTGTCCCATTCTTCTTAATCTGATCTTTACTGCCATTGATTTCACCTCCTCATAGGTTTTGTTTGATTTTATCTAAAAGGGAAGTCCTTTGAACATTCCTCTTTTACCACGTTTACCGCCCATCATGCCGGGCATCTGTTTCATCATCTTCTTCATCTGCTCAAACTGCTTGACCAGACGATTAACCTCTGCGATATCCACACCTGCGCCTTTTGCAATACGATTCTTACGGCTCGGGTTTAAAAGGTTCGGATTCTGTCGTTCCTTCGGTGTCATAGAGTAGATGATTGCCTCTATGCGCTTCATGTTTTTCTCGGCTTCGTCGGTATCGATATCCGGCATCTTACCGGCTCCCATACCAAGCCCAGGCATCATTCCCATCAGACTGGAAAGTCCGCCCATCTTCTTCATCTGACTCATCGACTCCAGATACATGTCGAAGTCAAATTCGTTCTTGCGCATCTTCTGCTCAAGTTCTTTGGCTTTCTCCTCGTCAATGTTCTCCTGTGCTTTCTCGATCATCGTCAGCACATCGCCCATTCCAAGGATTCTGGAAGCCATACGATCTGGATAAAACTGCTCCAGATCCGACAGTTTCTCACCCATTCCTGCGTACAGGATCGGCTTGCCTGTCACTGCGCGGATAGAAAGTGCCGCACCACCTCTTGTGTCACCGTCCAGCTTGGTGAGCACAACACCATCGATGCCAATTTTCTCATCGAAGGTGGAAGCTACGTTGACGGCATCCTGTCCGGTCATGGCATCCACAACCAGAATTGTCTGGAATACGTCGACTGCTTCTTTTATCTCAACCAGCTCGGCCATCATCTCTTCATCCACATGAAGTCGACCGGCGGTATCGATGATCAATACATTGTAATCATTTTTCTTTGCATGTTCCACTGCAGCTTTTGCGATATCTGCCGGGCGGTTCTTGTCTCCCATGGAGAAGACTTCCACTCCCTGCTTCTCTCCGTTAATCTGCAACTGTTCGATTGCAGCCGGACGATACACATCACATGCGGCAAGAAGTGTTTTCTTACCTTTACTCTTCAGCTTACCCGCGATCTTGGCGGTCGTTGTCGTCTTACCGGCTCCCTGCAAACCGACCATCATGATCACGGTCAGTTCCTTGCCCGGGCGAAAAGCGATCTCCGTTGTCTCGGAGCCCATGAGATTTACCATCTCTTCATTTACGATCTTGATCACCATCTGTCCCGGATTGAGTCCGCTCATAACATCCTGGCCGATCGCACGCTCCTGCACATCTTTGACAAACTTCTTTACGACTCTAAAGTTAACATCCGCTTCAAGCAGAGCCATCTTGACTTCCCGGAGTGCCGTCTTGACATCATCCTCGGTCAGTCTGCCCTTGCTGCGCAGATTTTTGAATACATTCTGCAGTTTTTCGGAAAGACTGTCAAATGCCATCCTACAACTCCTCTAAAATCTGATTCGATATTGCTGCTATCCGCTCCATGAGTTGTTCATCTTTCGATTCATGGAACTCCTCAGTCAATGTGTGAATGGTTTCCACATCCTTCTTAACGGATAAGAACTTTCTTACCAAATGAAGCTTCTGTTCGTAATCAGCCAGTTTCTTGTTGCATCGCTTGATCATATCCGCAACACCCTGTCTGCTGATTCCCTCCTCACCGGCAATCTCACCGAGTGAGAGATCGTTAAACACGAAATCTTCATAGATACGGCGCTGATGTTCGTTCAACAGTTCGCCATAAAAATCATATAAATAGGTCTGTTCTAATTTTTCTTCCACATCAATCACCTTGGATACTTTACCATAACAGAAAAGAGGTGTCAAGTATTTTTTCTTGACACCTCACATTTTATTTTATATCATTGTCCGCACAATCTTCGGCATATAGCCCGCCTTCTCCAAAGCCTTAAGAATCTGATTCTTGTGATCTGTTCCGAAGCACTCGAGTGTAATACGAAGCTCCACTGCCGCATTGCGGTTCGTGGATACAAACTGGTTGTGCTCAAGCTTAATGACATTGCCCTGTTCCTTCGCAAGACGGTCCGCAACCTTTGCAAGCTCACCCGGCTTGTCCGGAAGAAGTACAGATACAGTAAAGATACGGTCTCTGAAGATCAGTCCCTGCTGGACAACGGATGACATAGTGATGACATCCATGTTACCGCCGCTAAGGATCGATACCACTCTCTTGCCTTTGACATTCAGATGCTTTAATGCAGCAACCGTCAAAAGTCCGGAGTTCTCAACAACCATCTTATGATTTTCCACCATATCAAGGAAGCTTACAACAAGTTCATCATCGGTCACGGTAATGATGTCATCAAGATTCTTCCTGATGTATGGAAAGATCTTACTTCCCGGAGTCTTGACGGCTGTACCATCGGCAATCGTGTTGACACTCGGAAGTGTTGTCACCTTGCCGGCCTCAAAAGATACCTGCATACAGTTGGCACCTGCCGGCTCCACACCGATGACTTTGATCTTCGGATTGAGAAGCTTGGCCAGTGTCGATACACCGGTTGCCAGCCCGCCGCCACCGATTGGAACAAGAATGTACTCAACAAGCGGAAGCTCCTTGAAGATTTCCATTGCGATCGTTCCCTGTCCGGTTGCTACCGCAAGATCGTCAAACGGATGAATAAAGGTATATCCTTTCTTTTCAGCCAGTTCTAACGCATGCGCGCAGGCCTCATCATAGACATCTCCGTATAATACGACCTCTGCACCGTAACTTTTCGTACGGTTTACTTTGATGAGCGGTGTTGTGGTCGGCATTACGATAACCGCCTTGCAACCGTAGCATTTTGCAGCGTAAGCGACACCCTGCGCATGGTTTCCGGCAGAAGCGGTAATGAGTCCCTTTGCTCTCTCCTCCTCGGTCAAAGTGCTGATCTTATAATAAGCACCTCTTACCTTGTATGCTCCGGTAAACTGCATATTCTCCGGCTTTAAATAAACCTTGTTTCCGGTCTGTTCGCTTAAGAAATCACTGTATACAAGCTTGGTTTCAAGTGTGACCTCTTTGACCTTCTCGCTGGCCTCCTCAAATTTATCAAGTGTCAACATGTTTCTATTCCTCCTCGTTCTCGTCACTGTCCTTCTTATCTTTTACGTCGAACAACGCATTTACAAATTCATCCGAATCAAATTTCTGCAGATCGTCGATCGTCTCGCCAACACCGATATATTTTACCGGCACCGCAAGCTCCGACTGGATTGCCACAGCGATACCGCCTTTTGCCGTACCGTCCATCTTCGTTAAAACGATTCCGGAAATCTTAGCCACATCCGAAAATTCTCTTGCCTGCACCAAGGCATTCTGTCCGGTTGTCGCATCAAGCACGACCAGTGTCTCACGGTACGCATCCGGATATTCCTTTTCCAGAATGCGGTTGATCTTGCCAAGCTCGTTCATCAGATTCTTCTTATTATGAAGTCTTCCGGCTGTATCGACAAGAAGAACATCTGCATTACGAGCCTTTGCCGCTGCCGTTGCATCATAGACAACAGCTCCCGGATCAGCACCTTCCGTGCCGCCGATCATCTCGACACCGGAACGGTTCGCCCACTCCTTGAGCTGGTCTCCTGCTGCCGCGCGGAACGTATCCGCACCGGCAAGGATAACTTTCTTTCCCTGGCTTTTTAGCTTTCCGGCAAGTTTTCCGACGGTTGTGGTCTTTCCGACACCGTTGACGCCGATTACGAGAACAACGGACTTCTCGTTTTCAAAACGGTATGCCGTCTCCTCGACTTTCATCTGCTCCTTGATACTGTCGATCAGAAGCTGCTTACATTCAGCAGGATCCTTGATATGATTCTCCTTCACCTTGGCACGAAGATCGTCAAGGATTGCCTCGGTCGCTTTCACACCGAGATCGCCCATGATGAGGATTTCTTCAAGTTCCTCGTAGAATTCCTCATCGATCTTGGAAAATCCGCTGAATACCGCATCAATTCCGGATACAATATTGTCTCTCGTCTTCGTCAGTCCCGCCACCAGGCGGCTAAAAAAGCCTTTCTTTTCCTCGCTCATCTATTCATTCCTTCCTTATTGCTACTCTGTCAGATCATTTTCTATCAGGTTGACCGATACAAGTGTCGAAACACCCTTCTCCTGCATCGTGATTCCGTAGAGTCGATCCGCCGCTGCCATCGTGCCGCGTCGGTGCGTGATAACGATAAACTGTGTATTCTTTGTCAATTTATTCAGATAACTTGCGAAACGCGTGACATTCGAATCGTCAAGCGCAGCCTCGATCTCATCCAACAGACAGAACGGAGACGGCTTCAACGCCTGGATGGCAAACAATAAGGCGATCGCAGTCAATGCCTTCTCTCCACCGGAAAGCTGCATCATATTCTGCAACTTCTTTCCTGGCGGCTGCGCAATAATACGGATGCCACACTCTAAGATATCTTCATCCTCAACCAGCTCAAGCGTTCCGTGTCCGCCACCGAAAAGGTGCTTAAACGATGCATCAAACTCTTTCTGGATTTCAGCAAACTTCTCAGAGAACTGCTTTCTCATTCCGTTGTCGAGATCCTCGATGATGCCGACTAACGTCTGCTCCGCCTCGACCAGGTCATCATGCTGCGTCTTTAAGAACTGATAACGCTCCGATACTTCCTTATATTCCTCGATTGCATTCACATTGACATCACCAAGCTTGCGGATCTCATCCTTGACCTCGGCAACCATCTTCTTTAATGCCGTCAGGTCCTCGTAGATATCATTCTTCAGTTCCAGAGCCGCATGTGGTGTCAGCTCGTACTCTTCCCACAGATAATTGGTCTGGTACGCACCGGCTTCCTTTAATTTTTCTCTCTGGTTATTCAGACGGAAGATTTCCTTATCCAGGTCATTACAACGCTTGGAAATTTCCTCCTGCTTCTGGAAAAAGCCACGGTAATCGGCAGACATCTGCTCCTTCTTGGCGATACTTTCTTTCAGCTCCTCTTCAAGCTTTCCGTGTGATTCGCCGGACGCTGCGATCGTCTTTTTGATCTCTTCGATGTCCTGCTGCTTCTTCTTGGCATCTTCCTTGGACTGCTTTGCATTTTCAACAAGTTCTACGCGTTCTGCATCAAACTTTTCAATCTCTCCGTTGATACGATCAATATTCAGCTGTGCAAACTCAACCTTCTGCTTCATATTGGCTGTCTCAAGCTGAATGTTGGACAGTTTCTGGGAGGCATCGTTCTCCAGTTTCGCCTGCTCATCGAGAATCTTCTGGAATGCGGCAGCCTCATCATTGATCTCCTGTTCCCGCTTCTTGGAATATTCAATCTCATCGAGAATCTGCTTCTTATTGTTGCCGATTTCCTCAATCTGCTGCTCGATCTGTTCCTTCTCGCCCATGAGCCCGGAGAATACCGCCTCACTCTCGTTGCGTTGCTGCTTTGCCTGATCCACATTCATCTTGGCAGTATTCTGAAGCAGATACTTCTCCTGCAGCTTATCTTTTGTTTCTTCCAGTTCATCCGCATTCAGTTCGATCGCGGTCTGGATATCTTCTCTTCGGTTCTTTAACTCGGAAAGTTCCTTTTGGATGGAAGCAACTTTGTTCTCCAGTTCCTCAATCTCGCGTTTTCTCGCAAGAAGATTCGAAGAATTCTTGAATGCTCCACCGGTCATGGAACCGCCCGGGCTTAAGTACTCCCCCTCTAATGTAACAATATGTAAACTGTAATGATTCTTCTTTGCCAAAGCGATCGCATGGTCGATTGTATCTACGACAAGCACACGTCCCAGCAGATAGGCTGCTACTTCATCGTACTTCTTGTCGCACTTGACCAGCCGGTTTGCGATACCGAGCACGCCCTCCTCATCGAGCAGTGTCTCATTCTTCGGGTTACCCTTTGCGCTCACACTGGTAAGAGGAAGGAATGTCGCACGTCCGAGACGATTCTGCTTTAAGAAGCCGATCATCTTCTTTGCTGTACTCTCATCCTCGGTTACAATATTCTGGATATTACCTCCCAAGGCCGTCTCGATCGCCGTCTCGTACTTCTTCTCTACCTGGATCAGATCCGATACGACACCGAGAAGTCCCGGATTGGAAGTCTTTTGCTCCATGACCTTGCGGATACTGTTTCCGTATCCATCATAACGCTCCGCAATATTTTTCAGTGACTCAAGTCTTGACTGCTGCTTATGGAACGCCGTCTGGTTTTCCTCCAGCTTCTGTCCATTCTCGCGAAGCTTATGACGCCACTCTTTCTCTTTTTGTGTCAGTTCCTCTTCTTTCTTCTTTAACTCAATGATTTCGAGGCTTACCGACTCAAGGTCCTTCTGATAATCGGCCAGAACAGAATTCAAATCCGCTTCCTGCGTCTTACGGTCAAGCAGCCGCTTTCCGAGTTCCGCCTTGCGGATATTGATCTGTTCCAGCATCGTATCGAAACGCTGCTGCTTCGACTGAATGCCTGCTTTATTATTCAGAAGCTCATACAGTTCTTTCTGCCCGTTCTCGATACCCTGATTGCAGCGCGTAATCTCCTGCTGTACTTCGGTCAACTTCGCCTGAGCCTCGTCCTGACGCTTCTGCACCTCAGCCAGCTGCTCATCAAGCTTTTCCTTCTCGGATGCATAAGTTGCGCGCGCCTCGATACGTTCCGTCTTCTCCTTCTCGATTGCATCCAGACGACTCTGCAGATGTTCATCCGTCATCTCCGCCGTATGGATCTGCTCCGTCAAAATCTGAATCTGGCTTTCTAACTTTTCCTTCATCACAGAAGTATTGCTGATGTTCTCGCGGATGGAATTGATCTTCTCATCCATCTCAGCCATGCTCTGTCCCAGCTGCTCGTACTCTTTACGGATTTTCTCGTAATCCGCGTTGCTCTCTTTCAGCTGTTCATCCGCGATCTTATACTTTTCCTCAACCTCCTTCTGCTGCGATTCGATCTGCTTGGACTCCAATAAGTACATATTGACATCGTACTCTTTGAGTTCACCCTTCTTCTTCAGATACGTCTTCGCCTTCTCCGACTGACGCTCAAGAGGTCCGACCTGTCGTTCCAGCTCGGCTAAAATATCATTGACACGCACAAGATTGTCACGCTCGTTCTCAAGCTTCTTCTGCGCGGTCGCTTTACGCTTTTTAAATTTCACAATTCCTGCTGCTTCGTCGAAAAGTTCTCGTCTCTCCTCCGGCTTACCGCTTAAAATACGGTCGATCTGTCCCTGTCCGATGATCGAATATCCCTCTTTACCGATACCGGTATCATAAAAAAGTTCCGACACTTCTTTTAATCGGCAAGGATTTCCGTTAATCAGGTATTCGCTTTCACCGGAACGATACAGTCTTCTTGCAACCGTCACTTCCTCAAAATCGATTGCCAGCTGATGGTCCGAATTATCGAGTGTAATCGCAACATATGCGTAGCTGAGGGGCTTACGATTTTCCGTTCCCGCAAAGATAACATCCTGCATAGAGGCTCCTCGAAGCTGCTTGACCGACTGTTCTCCAAGGACCCAGCGTACTGCGTCCGCAACGTTACTCTTGCCGCTTCCGTTCGGTCCTACGATTCCCGTGATTCCCTTATGAAAATCAAATACGATCTTGTTGGCAAACGATTTAAAGCCGTGTACCTCAATACTTTTTAAATACATGTTTCACTCCCTTTATGTTCGGCACGGATTGAAAGGAGCGCCCGATATGCCGCCTCCTGCTCCGCTGCCTTCTTCGTATGTCCGCTTCCGGATCCGATCACACGCTCCCCAATGCGCGCCTCGACGGTAAAGCTCTTATTATGATCCGGTCCGGTCTCATGTATCAGCACATATGTAAGCTGCTCATGTTCTCCCTGCACAACCTCCTGCAGGATAGTCTTGCTATCATAAAAGAGCTGCTTGTGTTCAATGTCCGTTAAAATATATTTTAACACGAACTCTTTTGCATTAGCAAAACCACCATCCAAATAAATTGCTCCGATGACTGCCTCAAGTGCATCCGAAAGAATCGACTTGCGTCCTCGTCCGCCGGTCTGATCCTCTCCCTTTCCAAGGCGAAGATAGTTGCCTAATTCTATGTCTTTTGTGCACAACGCAAGTGTCGGCTCACAGACGATACTTGCACGCAGCTTCGTCAGTTCTCCTTCCGGCTTATCCGGATAATTTTTATACAGAAAATCACTTGAGATGATTTCTAATACCGCATCTCCCAAAAACTCCAGTCTCTCATTGTCTGACAGCTTTTTCATATGCTTCTCATTTGCATAGGAGCTGTGTGTCAATGCCTGCGTAAGCAGCTTTTCATCCTGAAACTGATATCCGATCTTCTGTTGAAACGCTTTGATATCTTTCATGATAATGTACCCTTTCTGACGGCGGTATATCTCCGCCTTATGAACCTTCCTAATATAGTGAGAAAAGGAGTCCTCCATCGGACTCCTTACACTTGCTATTAGTTATTATTCAGTGCATTCTTGATTGCTTCAACCGCATCCGCTACCGTAACAATTTTTTCAGCCTGCTCATTTGGAATCTCAATATCGAATTCTTCCTCAAGCCCCATAATGATCTGAAATACGTCCAGCGAATCTGCGCCAAGATCGTCAATAAATGTTGTATCCATTGTGATCTCGTTCTCATCAACGTTTAATACCTCAACAATAATCTTTTTTAACTTTTCAAATTCCATGATTTATCTTCCTTTCTATTCTTCTGGATTTTCTTCTGTTGTAACAATTTTTTCTTTAATAATTTCGTTGATATTCTCCTGACGGAATGTCACACACTGGAAAATGGAATTGGTAATTTCTCTTGCCTTTGAACTTCCATGAGTCTTGACAACAAGACCGTTAAGTCCAAGCAGTGGTGCTCCACCATATTCGCTTGCATCAAATGCCTTCAAAGTCTTTTTTAAAGCCGGCAATGCAAGTGCAGCTCCGATCTTACTCTTAACCGTGCTCGTAAGTCCACGCTTAATGACGCCGATCAGTGTCGAACTGAGGCCTTCATACAATTTCAGGATTACATTACCCACAAACGCTTCACAGACGATAACATCCGCTCCACCTCGAGGAATCTCCCGGGCTTCAATACTTCCGACGAAATTAATATCCTCGCAGTCTCGAAGTAAAGGAAATGTCTCCTTGACCAATGCATTTCCCTTTTCTTCTTCCGCACCGATATTGACAATTGCCACACGCGGATTTGCCACACCAACAACGTTCTCCATATAAATGGATCCCATCTTGGCAAACTGGAGTAAGTGCTCCGGTCGCGCATCCACATTCGCACCGCAATCAATCAAGAGCGATACACCGGTCTCCGTCGGAATCATTGGTGCAAGCGGAGGTCTTTTGATTCCCTTGATACGACCAACGATCGTCTGTCCTCCGACAAGTACCGCACCGGAACTTCCGGCAGAAACAAAGGCATCCGCCTCTTTCTGTTTTACCATATTCATTCCAATCACCATCGACGACTGCTTCTTTTTGCGAATCGCCTGCACCGGTGGTTCTGCCATCTCGATAATTTCCGGAGCATCAACAATTTCAATCTGTTCCTTCGGATATTCGTATTTATTCAATTCATCCCGCACGGCATCTTCCTGCCCCACGAGAAATACTTTGATATCATCTCTTGACAAGACAGCATCAACAGCTCCCTTAACAATCTCAACCGGCGCATTATCACCGCCCATTGCATCGAGAGCTACCTTTGTAATAGTCTGCATGGTTTGTTCCTCCTTATGCATCTATTAGAGAATATACTATAACTTTTTCCATAAATCAACGATAAATTAATGAAGTATCCCCATTTCATCTTTTTGTTTTTTTAATATGAAAGATAAATCCGAAATATTCCGTCTTTTCTTGTAAATATTTGCCTTTTTCTGTTAGATGAGATACAATACTCTTGTAATTTTTCACATATTCCATACGGCATATCCACATACCGGCTGGCATATGAATATAACTTATCAGGGGGAATACAAATGAGTACTAATAACAGGAAGAGAGTTACCACTCTTCAACGCAACAACCGCTTGGCAACGATCACCCACACTAGTTCCGTCACGATCCTTATGGTTTTATGGGGGATCCAATGTTCTTACGGTCTTCGGTCATGGGGACTTTTTGCTTTGGCACTGTTTCTAGGTTATGTGCCGATCATTCTCGAATATGCTGCACTGCACAAAGACCCGGATACAAAGTTTGTAAAACATTCCGTAGCAATCGGTTATGCCATCTTTTTTACCTATACTTTATTTTTATCGCAAAACCATCAGATATTCCTGTTTGTGCTGCCGATGATTCTTGTGATATCCGTATTCGGAGACGTCCGCTACTGTATTTTGAGCAATCTCGGAATACTGATCGAACTGATCATAATGGTCATTATCGGAAGCAAGACCGGACGTTACACTTATACGAATATCGATACTGGAATCGTGCAGATCATTGCCATCACTATGTTTTCGGCAGATTCTTTCTACACGACACGCACTCTGAACCTCAACCTCGATGCACGCCTGAAACGTATCAACGATTCCAAAGAGCGTGCCGAACAGCTGGTTCATGAGATGTCAGAACTCTCCGCACATGTCAACAAGGAAATCAGCAGTATCTACACTGCTATCGATAAACTGAGTGCTTCCGCAAAGCAGACACAGACAGCCATGGTCGAAGTATCTTCCGGTGCAAGCGAGACTGCAAACGCGGTACAGGAGCAGACGACACAGACACAGGCGATTCAGGAAAAAGTCGACCTTGTCAATGCCGCATCCCAGGAGATCAGTACTAACATGCAGCAGACAATAGCCGTAGTGGAAGCCGGAAATGAAGCAATGAACGCTTTGGTCGATCTCGTTGGCAACTCCGTTTCCAACAGCGAACAGGCTGCAGGTAAACTGGAGACACTCAATCATTATATGGAAGAAATGAATACCATCGTAGAGCTGATTGATGATATCACCTCACAGACAAGCCTGCTTGCATTAAACGCAAGTATCGAAGCAGCCCGTGCCGGAGACGCCGGTCGCGGATTTGCCGTCGTCGCAAGCGAGATTACCGGTATGGCGGACCGAACCAAAGACGCCACCATACATATTACTGAGCTGATTGGTAACGTAACGCTCGCCATCCGTGAAGTAGTTGATGTCATCCAACAGATGATTGAAGGTATCACGGAGGAAAAAGAGAGCGTACAGAACACTGCCGAAAGCCTCTCTACGATCCAGCAGAATTCTCTTTCCATCCAGGAAAGCATCCGTGTCCTCGCACAGCATACAACAGACCTGCACGACTCCAATCAGGTAATTTCGGATTCTGTACAGACAATCTCCGCAGTTTCTGAGGAGTTAACAGCCCATGCGAACGAAACAATGGAAGCCGAATCCGCCAACACAGAGATTCTTGCCTCTATCGCAGATAAGATGCAGTCATTAGTGGAATCAATCCATCAGGATTCCAATAACGCCTAGTCTGAAACATCAGCATCCCGAGGTCTTTCGACCCCGGGATTTTTTCTGCGTCAAATCGATTGTCATACGCCAAAAAGGACCAAGCATTACGCTTGGTCCCTTCGTTTCACTCAGTACCCTTAATTAGTCCTGTGGAATGATCTCTTTTTTGTTGTATGATCCGCAGTTCTTGCATACTCTGTGAGGCATCATTAATTCGCCGCACTTGCTGCATTTAACTAAGGTTGGAGCAGACATCTTCCAGTTTGCTCTTCTCTTATCTCTTCTTCCCTTAGAAGATTTATTCTTTGGACAAATTGACATTTGTTTACACCTCCTTAAACTTGTTAAATATATCTTGGATTGCTGCCATTCTTGGATCAAGTTCTGTTCTCTGGCAACTGCAGGCTCCCTTATTCAAGTTCATCCCGCAGACTTTACAAATTCCTTTGCAATCGTCCTTGCACAGAACTCTCATTGGCCAGTTCACCAAAATCTCGGCGTAGACAAGTTTATCTACATCCAGTTCAAACCCAATCAGGTAATCCGGTTGTTCCATCTCGTCATCCACAAGTCCGTCTTCTTCAATACGAAGCTTCTTGTCAATGTCAAAACGGATCGATGTCGGAACTTCTTCCAGACATCTTGCACACGGAATCATCACCTCAATATCCACGCTCCCCTGGATCAGCACTGCTGCATTCTCCTGGTTTTGAATATGAAGTTCAACCGGTGCCTTACGGCTAATAGGAAAATTTCCCAATTTAGAAGAAAACTCATTCAACGTAATATCCGCTGTCTGCGTCATTTCCTTATTTATGGATTTTGCAATCATTGAAATATCAATATTCACAGTAATCTCCTATTCACACCTAACCAATTATACATATGGTGCCACTATTTGTCAACAAAATTTTACAAGTATTTGCAAGTATTTTTCCTTGACAGCAAACGCTCAGGCTTGTGCCTAACGTTCACGCACCACACCAACATATTGTTATTTTACTAATGCAACGGTTTCTCGACAGATTGCAAGTTCCTCGTTTGTCGGGATAACACATACCGTAACTTTTGAATCCGGAGTAGAGATTATTTCTTCAACTCCGCGCACATTATTCTTTTCCGTGTCGATCGTAATTCCAAGATATCCAAGGTATGCTAAAATCTTCTCACGGATGAATGATGTATTCTCACCGATTCCGGCTGTAAATGCGATCGCATCAACTCCATTCATAGCTGCCACATAAGCTCCGATATATTTTGCTACGCGGTAAGCAAATACCTCACATGCATCAATCGCGCGTGGATTTCCTTCATTGTAAGCTGCCTCGAGATCACGGAAATCACTGGACACACCGGATAATCCTTCCACACCGGACTTCTTATTGAGCACGTTCATAACTCCATCGATATCAAGGTTTTCTTTCTTGGCGATATACTCCATAATTGCTGGATCAATGTCTCCCGAACGGGTTCCCATTACAAGTCCCTCAAGTGGAGTAAGACCCATAGAGGTATCTACACAAGCTCCGTTTAATACAGCAGAAATAGATGCACCGTTTCCTAAGTGTGCAACAATGATCTTGGAATTCTTAAGATCCATGTTAAGGAACTCTGCACATCTTTTTGATACAAAACTGTGGCTTGTTCCATGAAAACCGTATCTTCTCACTTTATACTTCTCATAATACTCATATGGAAGTCCGTATAAGTATGCTTTACGGGGCATTGTCTGATGGAATGCAGTATCAAATACGCCAACCATCGGTACATTCGGCATCAGTTCCTGGCATGCACGAATACCGATCAGGTTTGCCGGGTTATGAAGTGGAGCAAGATCGTTACACTCCTCTACCTTGGCAAGCACTTCTTCGTTTAAGACAACAGATGCAGCGAATTTTTCTCCGCCATGTACAACACGATGTCCTACTGCATCGATTTCGCTTAAGTCTTTGACTGCACCACTCTTAGGATTGTGCAGTGCATCGAGAACCATCTGGATGGCTTCTTTATGTGTTGGCATCGGAGCTTCCGTAATCTCCTTGTCCATACCTTCCTTCTGGTATACGAGTCTTCCGTCGATACCGATTCTCTCACATAAGCCCTTGGCAAGTACTTCCTCTGAATCAGAGTTGATCAGCTGGTACTTAAGGGAAGAGCTTCCACAATTGATAACTAATACGTTCATTTGCATTCTCCCTTGTCAGTTTAATTTTTGATTTTACACAACAGTATGTTCTTATTATAAACACATTTACAGATTCGTACAAGTGGAAAAGGCGCAAAATCTGTGGTATCATATGTACTAATCTTAATGCAAGAAGGAGCATCTCATGAAAGTTGCAGGAATTATCACCGAATATAATCCGTTCCACAACGGACACCAATACCAGATCGATCAGGTTCGCAGTACGACCGGTGCCGACCACATTGTCGTGATTATGAGCGGCAACTTTCTAGAGCGCGGTGTTCCGGCAATTATCGATAAATACACACGAACAAAGATGGCATTAACCTGCGGCGCTGACCTTGTACTCGAGCTTCCGAGTCTGTGGTCCACAGCATCCGCAGAACGATTTGCGGATGCCGGTGTCACACTTCTTGCATCTACCGGTGTTATCGATACGATCTGTTACGGAACCGAGCAGCCGAATTCATCGCTTATGAAGCAGATTGTCCGGATACTCACGGACGACAACTTCTGTTCCGGCAAAAATTCTGATCTTTCCTTGGGCCGGAACAATGCGCATCGTGCCGATTCCGTCTCTTACACCCAAGAGCTCCTCTCTCTTCAGAAGCAGGGGCTCTCCTACCCGGCCGCGCGTGCGCAGGCACTCAGTAAATTACTTTCTGATTATGATGCAGAAACAATTCTTGCATTTCTGAATGCACCGAACAACATTCTCGCGATTGAATACGAGAAATCCATTGCACAGTGGAATGCATCCCATCCGAATCCGATTCACGGATACGGCATCCGGCGCATCGGGGGCGGCTATCATGACGCAACGATTCATAACACATATTCTTCGGCCACCGCCATCCGAAATCTGCTTCTTGCTTCGCCCCCTGAGGACACCCGTGCCCCACTTCGTGCACAGGTCCCATCTTATGTATACGATCAGCTGACTCAGGCGGCTGCACAGGGCGAACTGATCGACACCGACGATTTTTCCGCAGCACTCTATGCGCGCCTGTGGTCATATCGCGAAACCGGTTATACACAATTTGCGGACTGTAGCACGGAACTTTCCAATAAGATTGTCCATAAACTGGATCAATTTATTTCGTTTACGGACTTTGCATCTCTTCTCAAAACACGTGAGGTAACCTACACCCGCGTATGTCGTGCACTCATGCATATTCTTCTTGGCATCAGACAGGAAGATTATCTAACCTACGCGCCGGACTCTGCATACCTTCGTGTTCTCGGTTTCCGCCGCGAAGCCGCACCGCTTTTAACTGCAGTCAAAAAAGAAGCCTCCCTCCCTCTTGTTACCAAGATGGCGGATGCCTCCCATATTCTTTCCGATAAGGCGAACGATCTTCTTGCAAGTGATACCGCTGCAGCCGATCTGTACCGCAGCATCCGTTCAATTCGTCTCGGTCAGACCATGCCGAATGAATTCACACAGAAAATCGTGATCGTATAATCCAAAGCCTTGTATACCAAAAAGGAAGCTGCCCATCGGCAACTTCCTTTTTCATTCTTTTCTAAAGTTCCATAATAATTTCTCTGGCCAGGCTCTCCTCGATCGGTTTTGCAAAAACACCCGGAGCAAATTCAACAACATCTCCGATTCCTTTCTGCAATACAAACCGAAGCTTCCCGTCACGCACTTTTTTGTCCGTGTACAGTTTCTTTATCAATGCTTCTCGATCGATGTACTCCGGAATCCTTGTCGGAAGTCCTACACGGTCATACAATGCGATCACACGCTCCGCTTCCTCGTCCGACATATATCCCAGTCTTGCGGAAAGCAATACCTCTGCCGCCATACCGATTGCAAGGGCTTCGCCATGCAGCAAACGGTATTCGCTGACCGTCTCGATTGCACGTCCGACGGTATGTCCGAGATTTAATACCTCGCGCAATCCGCTCTCCCGCTCATCCTTCATTACAACATGATACTTAATTTTGCAATTATTTTCCGCAATATATTCACACGCAAACTTTTTAAAACTTAAAATATCATCGAGATTCTCCTCGATAAACGCAAACATATCATAACTTGCAAGACACGCATGCTTGATCGTCTCCGACATTCCGCTCGCTACCTGACGCTCCGGAAGAGTCTTCCACGCTTCAATATCGATATACACTTTCTGTGGCTGATTGAACAGACCGATCAGATTTGTTGCAAGCGGGGTATCCACCGCTGTCTTACCACCGACCGATGCATCCGCTGCCGCAAGAAGTGTTGTTGCATAATTAACGAAAGGTACTCCACGTCCATAGGTTCCTGCAACAAACCCCGCCAGATCTGTCACAACACCGCCGCCCACGGCAATGATTGCGCAATCCCTTCGATATCCTTTCTCAAGCATCGCATCCTCAATGCGTTCTTTCGTCAATCTGGTCTTGCTTTTTTCTCCTGCCGGGAACACAAACAGATCCACCTTATATCCGGCAGCGATCATCTTTTCACAGATTGGCTTTGCATATGGATCCCGCACATTGGTATCCGTAATAACCGCAAACTTATGAAGTGTCCCGAAAAGCCCGGCCTCCATATCCTCCACCAGTTTATCCATCAGATTGTAACCGATCTCAATATCATAGCTGTCATCAACGACTTTTTTCAGTTCTACGTTAAATACACTCACTTTGTCACCTATCCCTTCATTGGTTCATTAATGCCGACCGCCTCTTTGGCAAGGCGATCCGCCTCTTCGTTTCCCTCCACTCCGGAATGTCCTTTGACTTTCACAAAATGAATCGATAACCGATCCCTGATCGACTGTACATAATCATAATAAGCAATCGTACCTGTCTTATTGCGTTTCCAGCCTCCGGTCGCCCACATCTCGATACCGAGATAATCGTAGTAAATCGTAATCTCTCGTAAGCCCAGTGCAAGTGCTTTCTCCATTGCTGCCATACTGCCAAGGATTTCTCCTGCGACATTGCGCATGGAAGCCATGTCCTCATCTTCACCCGACCCCTGAAGAACATAACGTTCTTTGCCTGCAACAAGGAATCCACCAAAACCATAGACGGATGTTGCAATATTAAAAGAGCCATCCACGAACGCATAATCCGTAACCGGTACAGCATCGGTCTGTGGCTTTTCGGTCAATATACCGCTGCCTCCCGCAACGAATTTTTCCGCCTCCTGACGGCTCTTAAAACTCTTATAGATTGCACCCGGATATCCATCTACCATCCGTTTGCATGCATCCCAGGAAGAATAGATTCCCGGGACCTTTCCTTTACGGACTGCATAAAATTTACCGGCCATACTTCCTCCTGATATTATACGTTATGCAACTGCTTAATAATATCCTCTTTCAGATCCATCGCACGTTCCTTTGCCGAGCGTCCGGCAGCGTGGGAAGTCAGCACAAGCGAAACAAACCGCGATGCAATATCATACTTCTGCAATTTGAATGCCATATTTGCCACGAGCAGATTGATCGTGCTCTCCTCCATTCCGCACATCGGGAACGCCTCGGAAGCGATTGCTTTCAGGAATCCGTCATATGCCTGTGCATAATAAACCTGTTCTTCCTTCTGACTCTCTTTGATCGCTTTTGCATCCTTATCGGAAGAAGCCATAAGTTCCTCGTTTTTTCCTCGATACAGCCAGGAAATCTTAAGACACTCGAATGCTTTCTCGCTTGTTTTACCTTTCTTGACAATTGTGCTATATAATGCAAGCTTATATCGATCAATTGCTTCATCATAGGAGTATTCTTCCGGTTCAACCAGATTTGTCTGCTTGAACTTACGTCTCACACCTTCATCGATCATCTTGATCTGACCGGATGACAGATGTGAAAAGTAACGGTTCATCGCTGTATATCCGCACTTCGGACAGGATGATACATCATATTTGTTCGTATCAATATACTGGAATCTCGGACGCAGGTCAAAATCCGGTTCAAGTCGCTTCACACGGCCGGTCTTCACCATTTTCGTCTTAAATACCGTATCGCATACAGGACATCGAATCGATTTTTCCAACAGGAATTCCTTCTCGGAATGGACCTCTTCCTTAACGGTCGCCTGCGGCTTTGCCGGCACCTCTTCTTTTTTTTCATCTTCAAAAATATGTTCGGTGTCCATCTGATCCAATCCGAATTTTTCAAGTCCTTCTAGTAAATTCATTTTCGTCCCCTCATTTTAAATGTTATGCCGGATTTGCCGGAAGCTTAAATGAACTCTTAAGCGAAACAATACGGTTAAATACCGGAGCCCCCGGTTTTGAATCCTTGCAATCCGCACAGAAAAATCCTTGTCTTACAAACTGGAAACTCTCATATTCTTTTGCTTCCATTAATGCCGGCTCAACAATACAATCATTTAATACTGTCAGTGAATTTGGATTTAAGTTCAGGCTTCCATCCTCATTGTATACACCAAGTGATTCGTCCACGATATTCTCATACAGACGAACGGTTGCCTTCTTTCCATACTCGGCAGATACCCAGTGGATCGTTCCCTTTACCTTACGTCCGTCCGGGCTGTTGCCCCCCTTGGACTCTGGATCATAAGTACAGTGAATTTCTGTAATCTTGCCATTCTCATCCTTCTCAAAGCTTACACACTTTACAAAGTAAGCATTCATCAAACGAACCTCATTACCAGGGAACATACGGAAGTATTTCTTTGGAGGTTCCTCCATGAAATCTTCTCGCTCAATATATAACTCTCTTGTAAACGGAACTTCTCTTTGTCCAAGTTCCGAATTCTCAAGATTGTTATCAACCGGAAGATACTCCACCTTTCCTTCCGGATAATTATCGATCACTACCTTGACCGGATCAAGTACTGCCATCATTCTCGGGCGCTTCATCTTGAGATCCTCACGGATACAGTACTCTAACATTGCATAGTCAACGGAACTGTTTGCCTTAGAGATTCCGCACAGTTCTACAAATTTTTGGATAGACTCCGGTGTATAACCTCTGCGTCGGAGTGCAGCGATCGATACAAGACGAGGGTCATCCCATCCGTCTACGATCTTCTCCTCGACAAGCTTCTTAATATAACGCTTACCGGTAACCACATTGGTCAGATAAAGCTTTGCGAACTCAATCTGCTTCGGAGTGCCATCGGCACTCTTCTTATAACCAAGTTCTGTTACTACCCAGTCATAAAGCGGTCTATGATCCTCAAATTCGAGCGTACAGATAGAATGTGTCACGCCTTCGATTGCGTCCTCGATCGGATGAGCGAAGTCGTACATCGGATAAATGCACCACTTGTCCCCGGTATTGTGATGTGTCATATGAGCCACACGATAGATAATCGGATCTCTCATATTGATATTGGAAGAAGTCATGTCAATGCGTGCACGAAGTACTCTGCTTCCATCCTCACATTCTCCATTTTTCATTTCCTCAAAAAGTGCCAGATTCTCATCCACACTTCTCGTTGCATAAGGATCTTCTTTACCGGGTTCTGTCAGCGTTCCGCGGTATTCACGAATCTCATCGGCAGTCAGATCCGAAACATAGGCTTTTCCTTTCTTGATCAGTGTGATCGCAGCCTCATACATCTGATCAAAATAATTTGATGCGAAGTACAGACGATCCTCCCAATCGGCACCGAGCCACTTTACATCTGCTTTAATGGATTCAACAAACTCAAGTTTTTCTTTGGTTGGGTTCGTATCGTCAAAACGAAGATTAAATTTTCCACCGTACTTCTTCGCCAATCCGTAATTCAAAAGAATAGACTTTGCATGTCCGATATGAAGATATCCATTTGGCTCCGGTGGGAATCTTGTCATGATCGACTCACACTTGCCCTCACTTAAGTCCTTCTCAATAATCTGTTCAATAAAATTCTTGGAAACAGCTTCATTTTCCATGTTCGTACTCCTCCAGGGTTATTCAGATCCGGACACCTGCGTAAATGTGTCCATGTAGCGAGAACGGGGGCTGAGCTTGTGACCATCCCCCGTTCTCTGCGATGTTTTTATTATAGGGACAATCCCTATTTTTGTCAATGAAGTGTTGATTTACTTCTTATCATTCCTCTGTTTTGTTCACTTCCTCGATGCCATCGATGTGCAGATCAAAATATGGTGCGCTTCGAAGTGTGGACTCGGCAAAATACACGCCTTTGTCATAAGAAGTGAGAGCCGATTTTATGATATCATCCTCCGAGGCCTCCGTATCCTCCGTTTCATCTGTAAGTGACAGATCGATCATTGCATCCTGATCAGAAATCCACATTCCTCCAACGGTAAATTTTGAAATATCAAACACATGCAATTTGTCCGACTCAATCTTCTCCCGTACTTTTTTTATCTTTGCTGCCGTCTTCGGCGCCGCATACGCACTAAGCTTTGTGAGAGACACCGCACCTTCACTCAGCCCCTGCGACCAATCATGCGGAAATTCTTTTTCTTCTTCCACTGCCGTAAACAGTTGTGTATAATATACATCCCAATTGCTTACAACACTGGTTAATGTTGCATTCGGAGCTGTTTCTGACATATCCGTATTACATCCCACATAATAAACATATCTTCCGCTTTTCCACGCTTTTTCGATCGTACTGGCAGCACTGTCGGAATTGCCATGTTGTGCGATCAGCACACAGCCTGATCGGATCAGTTTATCTGCAGCTGTGGCTTCTGCATCCATATCCAGCTGGGAATTCGTATAATACACTTCCAAAACAACGTTCTTCATTACCGACTTCATTCCGAGATAAAACGCGCTATAACCCGATATCACTTCCGCATTCGGGTAAGTACCGATATAACCTACACGGACTTTGCCCGATTCGTCATATCCGTACTTGGAGATCTTACCTTTACGATCCAGCTGCGCAATCTTCATTCCCGCAACCACGCCGGACAGATAACGCGCCTCATAGATATCCGTGTATGCATTATAATAATTATCAAGCCCGGACACAGCCGCCTTATCACCACCGATCACCACAAACTTTGCCTCAGGATGATTTTCCGCCGCATCCAGGAGTGCATCCTGCTGCACCGATGCATTTGCGATCAGCAGATTACATCCGTCATCCAAAAGTTCTTCGACCGCATCATAACTATCATCCGAATTATCGATTCGTTCCTTCCATTCAATCTCATCCCCCGTGATTCCGATTGCCTCGGCAGCCTGTGTAATTCCTTCAATATGCGCTCTGGAATAATTTTCAGTCTCGTCACCGATCAATAAAACGCCGATCTTCAGATGATCGGAAGTATCTTCTGTATTCTCCTTTGTCTCTGCTCCATTTTCATTTGTTTTTCCGTCCGCTTCACCCGCGGATCCTTTATCTTCTTTTTCACCGGTTATCTGCTCCGGCTCATTTTGTACATTTATGACTCTGTGCCTGCCTGTACCACCAACGACCAGCAAAATCACCAGTAAACCGGCAACCAGCAGAGCACTTACTATCTTCTTCATTTTCTTTCTCTTCTTTCTCCTTCATGTAAAAATCATAGCATCATGCAGTTCTCTTTTGCAGATTTCTCCGGCTTCCTACATATGAGTATGCGTAAACAAATGGTCCTGACAATATTCCTTATTGCCGGTACACTTACTGCAATAACGGAACTGCAATTCCGGATTGGTAAGTTCCGTTCTTCCGCAGATCACGCACTTATGTTGCGAGATTCCCGATCCCGGACGCGGTTGTGAAAACTGTGAACGGAATTCTCTCTGACGTTTTTTTTGCTTATGAGAAATATGCGTCTTCGATGCCCAGAAAAACAGGAACATATTTGCAATTGCAAAAATGATCTGTGCTGTACTCATCAGTCCAAGGATCCATCCCATGATAGAATTACTGTATGCAAGCATGCTTTTGAAAGTGCTGAACACAATATAAGCAAGGTAAAGCAATTCAAAAACGAGCATCCACTTCATTTTGATCGGAAGCACGAAATACAGCCGAACCTCGCCTTCCGGCATACAGATTGCCAAAGCAAGAAGCATCGACATTAAAATGTAATAAGTTGAAAGATAGACAGATGCTCCCGATCCAAGCACGATCTTCGTGATCACATAAATGATGATTCCTCCGATGTCACTTAAAATCACTCCTCCCCACAAAAAAACATTCATACGGAAGGTTCCGAGCATGGATTCCAGTGAACTTCCCCACATAAGCACACAGAGAAGGAATAATAGTCCAAAGAAATCAAGCGAAGTGGTCGGCATAAAGATCCAGCTGAACAACCTCCATATCTGTCCATGTAAGATTGCGTTCACATCAAATTCGATCCAATTCACAAATCCGGATGACACCATCGACATCAAATAGCCCAATACGATAGCGCCCACAAAGTAGCGGCTCAAATTCGGAACAGCATAATGTCCCAGCTTACGTTCTAATTTATCCATCCAGTTCATATCACAATTCTCCTAATTTTCATCATTCAATCATAACGCATTCATTATACTTTTTTGTCCGCTTCATTGTCAACGCACGTATTCAATGTTCATAAATTTTTAATAGAACACGCATTTTGTCCAATGAAAAGACTTTTCGTACCGGAATATTTTAAAAAAAGTTCATTGTTTTTTGCATCCCCATGTCGTATAATGTTGATTGTTTACGAAAAGAATGTTTTTCTACTTATTTATATATAGAAACAAAGCGGAGGTTACTTAACATGGAAAACAAAGCATTACATAAACTCGGAATTGACATCGGTTCTACAACGGTCAAGATTGCAGTTCTCGATGCACAGGATAATCTCCTGTTTTCCGATTATGAGAGACATTATGCCAACATTCAGGAAACACTGGCATCTTTGATCAAGAAAGCTTATGACCAGCTCGGAGAATTATCTGTTTCTCCAATGATTACCGGTTCCGGCGGACTGACCCTTGCCAAACATCTTGGAGTTCCTTTTGTACAGGAGGTAATCTCTGTATCGACTGCTTTGGAGCATTATGCACCACAGACAGATGTTGCGATCGAGCTCGGCGGCGAAGATGCCAAGATCATCTACTTCGAAGGCGGTAACGTTGAGCAGCGTATGAACGGAATCTGTGCCGGCGGTACCGGTTCTTTCATCGACCAGATGGCGTCCCTCATCCAGACGGATGCATCCGGCCTGAATGAATTTGCCAAAAATTATAAAGCAATCTACCCGATTGCTGCCAGATGCGGTGTATTTGCCAAGACAGATATCCAGCCCCTGATCAACGAAGGCGCAACCCGTGAAGATCTCTCCGCTTCGATCTTTCAGGCCGTTGTCAACCAGACGATCAGTGGTCTTGCCTGCGGTAAGCCGATCCGTGGACACGTTGCATTTCTCGGTGGCCCGCTCCACTTCTTATCGGAGCTTAAGGCAGCGTTCATCCGCACATTAAATCTCGACAATGAACATGCGATCACACCGGAGAATTCACACCTGTTTGCAGCGATCGGTTCTGCATTAAATTATAAGGAAGAGAATCAGACAACGCTTTCGTCTCTTATGACACGTCTTTCTTCCGGCATTAAGATGGAATTTGAGGTTGCCCGTATGGAGCCGCTTTTTGCCGATCAGGCAGACTACGACGAGTTTACAAAGCGTCATGGAAATAACCATGTACATACCGCAGATCTCGCCACCTATGAAGGCAATTGCTACTTAGGAATCGACGCAGGTTCCACCACAACGAAGATTGCATTAGTCAGCGAAGACGGTGATCTGCTTTATTCATTTTACAGCAATAACAACGGAAGTCCTCTTGCCACAGCAATCCGTTCCATTCAGGAGATCTACTCTCTCCTCCCGGAAAAGGCACACATCGTACATTCCTGCTCGACCGGTTACGGCGAGGCACTCCTTAAGGCAGCGTTAATGCTCGATGACGGCGAGGTTGAGACCGTTGCGCATTACTATGCGGCCGCTTTTTTCGATCCGAAGGTGGATTGCATCTTAGATATCGGTGGTCAGGATATGAAATGTATCAAGATCAAGAACCAGACCGTTGACTCCGTACAGTTAAACGAGGCCTGCTCTTCCGGATGCGGTTCTTTCATCGAGACTTTTGCAAAGTCCCTTAATTTTACGGTACAGGATTTCGCAAAAGAAGCTCTTTTCGCCAAGAATCCGATTGATCTCGGTACCCGCTGTACCGTATTTATGAACTCGAAAGTGAAGCAGGCGCAGAAGGAAGGCGCATCCGTTGCCGATATTTCTGCCGGACTTGCTTACTCGGTTATCAAGAATGCTTTATTTAAGGTTATCAAGCTCTCCGATGCCAAAGATCTCGGCGACAATATCGTTGTACAGGGTGGAACCTTCTACAATGACGCTGTCCTTCGAAGTTTCGAGAAGATCGCCGGTGTACATGCTACCCGTCCGGACATTGCCGGAATCATGGGTGCATTCGGTGCCGCTCTGATCGCGCGCGAGCGCCACGAGGCAGGCTATAAGACAACCATGCTGACGATCGACCAGATCAATGAACTGACTTACACTACCAAACTTGCCCGCTGCCAGGGATGTACGAACCACTGTCTGTTAACGATCAACAAGTTCTCCGACAACCGTCAGTACATCACCGGAAACCGCTGTGAACGCGGACTCGGCAAAGAAAAGAATAAAGCAAACATTCCAAACCTCTTTGAGTACAAGAACAAGCGCCTTTTCGATTACGAGCCGCTTGCTGCCAATGAGGCTCCGCGCGGAACCGTCGGTATCCCGCGTGTTTTAAATATGTATGAGAATTATCCGTTCTGGGCGACCTTCTTCAAGAAACTCGGTTTCTCCGTTGTGCTCTCCCCGCAGTCCACACGTAAGATCTACGAGCTCGGTATTGATTCCATCCCGAGTGAATCCGAGTGTTACCCGGCAAAGCTCGCGCACGGACACATTGCGTGGCTGATCCACCAGAACGTTGACTTTATCTTCTACCCGGCGATTCCTTACGAGCGTAATGAATTCCCGGATGCAAACAACCACTACAACTGCCCGATCGTTACTTCTTACTCGGAGAACATCAAAAACAATGTCGATGAGATTACAAACGGTCAGGTACGGTTCTTAAATCCGTTTATGGCTTTTACGAACGAGGAAGTACTCTCCCAGCAGCTCGTTGCCTGCTTCAAGGAGGAATTTAATATTTCCGAATCCGAAGTGCGTGACGCCGTATCGGAAGGATGGAAGGAACTGGAAGTTACACACCTCGAGATGCAGCAGAAAGGTGAGGAAGTTTTGAAATATATGGAGGAGCATCACTGTCGCGGTATCGTGCTCGCCGGTCGTCCGTACCATGTCGATCCGGAGATCAACCACGGTATTCCGGAGCTGATCAACTCTTACGGAATCTGTGTTCTGACCGAAGATTCCATCTCACACCTTGGCAATCTTGAGCGTCCGCTTATCGTTATGGATCAGTGGATGTACCACAGCCGTCTGTATTCGGCAGCAAACTACGTCAAGACAAGAGATGATCTCGATCTGATCCAGCTGAACTCTTTCGGTTGCGGCCTTGATGCCGTAACAACGGACTGTGTGAACGATATCCTAACCGGATCCGGCAAGATCTACACCTGCCTGAAGATCGATGAGGTCAACAACCTTGGGGCAGCCCGTATCCGTATCCGCTCTCTTCTGTCTGCAATCCGCGTCAAGGAGAAAAAGCACGAGAAGCGCACGATCAAGCCGGCTAATTATGAGCGTGTCATCTTCACAGAAGAAATGCGCAAGAATTACTCGATCATCTGCCCGCAGATGTCACCGATCCACTTTGAACTTTTGCTTCCGGCCTTCCGTGCCGCCGGCTACAATCTTGTGATTCCGGACATTCCTGCAAGAGAATGCGTTGATGTCGGACTTAAATATGTAAACAACGATGCCTGCTATCCGTCACTGATCGTTGTCGGACAGATCATGAGCGCTGTATTATCAGGCAACTATGATATGAACAAGACCGCCATCCTGATTTCCCAGACCGGTGGCGGATGCCGTGCAACAAACTACATCGGATTTATCCGACGTGCCCTCATTAAGGCAGGATACCCGGATGTTCCGGTTATCTCCATCAACATGGTTGGTCTTGAGAAAAACCCTGGATTTAAGATTACTCCAAGTCTGATCCAGCATGGTCTCTACGCACTTGAGTTCGGTGATATCTTCATGCGCTGTCTGTATCGCGTCCGTCCGTATGAAGCAGTACCGGGCTCCGCAAATGCATTGCATGAGAAATGGAAAAAACGTGTCATGGAATTTGTTGGAAACACGAAGATCCTCTCACACCGCAAGTACAAGCAGATGTGTCGCCAGATCATCCGCGACTTTGACAATCTGCCAATGACAGACGAGAAGAAGCCTCGTGTCGGCGTGGTCGGAGAAATCCTTGTTAAGTTCCTTCCGGCTGCCAACAATTACATTGTTGACCTGCTCGAGTCCGAGGGCGCAGAAGCTGTTGTTCCGGATCTGACAGACTTTCTTCTGTATTGTTGCTACAACCAGAACTTTAAGGCTGATCATCTCGGCGCAACCAGAAAGTCGCAACGCCTCAACAATATGCTGATCCGCTTCTTCGAGTGGCTGCGTAAGGATGCCCGCGACGAACTTGCAAAGAGTAAGCATTTTGAGCCGACCGCATACATCGATGATCTCGCAAAACAGGCAGAACACATCGTATCCATCGGTAACCAGACCGGTGAAGGATGGTTCTTAACCGGTGAGATGCTCGAACTGATCAATCAGGGAGCAAGCAACATTGTCTGCGCTCAGCCGTTTGCCTGCCTGCCAAACCACATTGTCGGTAAAGGCGTTATCAAAGAGATTCGTCACGAATATCCGGGCGCAAACATTGTAGCGATCGATTACGATCCGGGTGCTTCTGAAGTAAACCAGTTGAACCGTATCAAACTGATGCTTTCGACAGCACAAAAGAATCTGAAAAAACAGCAAAATTCGGGTTTGTCGTGATCAGATAGGTTTTCTAAAACGGACGATACCGGATGATAGATTTATAATAGAAAATTAGCAGTAGTTATTA
>OBLI01000411.1_pt1 | contig 45131 bp, 32 predicted proteins | sample 1519701 | NCBI WGS metagenome assembly OBLI01 (sample SAMEA3663005, study PRJEB22513) | pig gut metagenome | biome: pig gut; feature: pig-associated habitat; material: faeces | place: France | collected 2012
CACAGTGCAAGATGTGCTCAAGCCGTAAGATTAAGTATCAGCTCATCCAGAACCGCCTGCTCGAGAATTGCGGAGAGCCCGACTTCACACGTGGCACACTTGAGGGAGACATAGCTGCCAGCGACATCACATTCTATCGCCTGCAGTGCGATTCACAGGGTGTTCTGCGCTCATACATCGCCGAAGGTGAGGTGCTTGATGTCCCGACACGCTCATTCGGTGGCATTGGCATCTTCGCTATACCAGAGATGGGACGCTTCTACCGTCACGTCCTCATACAGAAAGGCTATCCACACCACGGAGCTGTAGCATTCTCTCATGTCGGAAAGACTCTCTTCGAGGTATTCAAGTATCTTGGTGTGAAGGATATAGCATACAACCAGCCAAAGTCACTCCCTTACCCAACTGAGAATCCATTCGCTTGATAACAATATAGACAAGAGCTTTAGAGCGTTGTGGATTTAATATCCAGTTTTTCCTATACTTTCACCACTCTTGTCCATATTATGCTTGTTCTCCCAACATCTCAGCAGCTGTTGCCCTCTTTGTCATGCCCACCCAGAAAAGGATGTCTCTCACAAAGGAAAGCAAACAAGCAGGCCACACTGACACCATAGTCCATATTGGCAGATGATTATGGGACTGTAAGCAGAGCGTATTATCAACCAAGAGGTACTGAAACAGATGCATATACAATATATTTATGCATCTGATTCAGTACCTCTTTCTATTTTGATGCTTGCGCAATAAAACCGTAAGTGAAAGCCGCCGGAAAGTTTTAAATCGTAATCTGGCCAGTCACACTCTGCTTTGCCTGGATGATTCAAAAACCGCGTGCTGTTCTCTACATGACATTCTCAAAATGACAGATAGGGTAGGGCAGCCAGTGTGCTGCATTGGCAGACATCACTCCATTCCTTTTTCAACATTCGATCCTGCGTTTAAGTCACACCTGATACCATCCAAAAACAACACTCAATACAAGAAACGGCAATACAGCAAGATACCCTTTCCCCCGAACCATTGTGTGGACATCAGGAGATTTCCTTTCATCACATCTTATCGGGATTATGCCATAATAATCCTCCAGGCAAACATTTCACATATAGTGCAGGCATGAATATATTGTGATATCATAAGGTATTCTCTTGTATGGATAATGTCCTATGCAAGCTCATACAACTTTATGTCACGCTGCGCCTTCAGGTAGTTATGCCTGATAAGTAGAGCCTTGCGCCATTTCTTACTATCCATCAGACGGCATATCGTAGAGTCCAGAGTCCAATTATGGAGACTCTCAAGATGTGATATGAGAAATCCTACAGTGATGTTCTCGACAGATTCTGATGGTATCCACTCTGACTCATTGTCCTTCCCGTCAGGATTCAGCTCAACAAGAATCCCCGCATTCTGCATATCGTAGATTAAGTCAGTGATTATCCTTGTGGGCAGTGATGTCATCTGCTTCAATTCCATAAGATTGTATGGGCGCCCCCCCTCCTTGAAACGCTTGCATATTCTTCCAGCTATCATGCAGCAGAGCATCAGACGGTGACGATGTGAAAGTTCTGTCTTGCTTATGCCGTGGCTGAAGTATTCCAAGTTCTGCTTCGTATAGGTAAGCTCCGCACCAACAAGGATTATCGTCCATGAGAATTGCAACCATAACATGAACAATGGAAGTGCAGCAAACGAACCGTAGATAGCATTGTAGCTCGATACCCATAGCTGTGAGTGAATGTAGAACTGCTGGAGCATCTGCATCAATAAGGCTGCGAATATTGCTGGAAGAATGACATTGCGCCACCTGACATGAGTATTAGGCATGAAAACATATAGGATGGATATGATGCCTGCTAACATCACAGAGGGTAATGCGTCGATTAGGAACTTCAAGAACGGGCCTATCATGTATGTCTCGTTGACAACACTCGAGATTGATGTCATGAAGAGCATTATACCCGAGATGACAATAATAAGAATTGGAAGGATGAAGAACATAGCAAGATAGTCAGTGAAAGTGCGCATGATGGAACGTTGGTGATAAACGCCCCAGATGTCATTGAACACCTGCTCGATATTGCGTGTAAGCATGATGACTGTCCATAACATGAACATCAATCCCACACCGAACACAATCCCACTCTTCGTATGGACAAGATATGAGTTGACAAACCCTATAATAACCTCTGCTACTTGGGGCTGGCTGTCAAGTGTCGACCTGAACCATGTCTCTATATATCTATTGTAGCCAAAGCCCCGGGCAATAGCAAAGATAACTGCAACAACAGGCACTATGGCAAGAAGTGTGGAATAAGTTAGCGTGGAGGCCGCATTTATGACTCGCTTCGTGGTGAAGTCATCCCATAGTGTGCGTAGTATGTTTACTATCTGTTTCCTCATCGTGTATGTGCATTATAAAAACAATAAGGGAAGCGGAACCTTGTCAGTTATCCCACTTCCCTTAAATCCTGATTATATAGTATGTCATCTGCCGACAAGCTGACACCTGCAAGCTGGCATGGCAGCAGAGGATGCCGAAAAGAAAAGACAGTGTTCCTATAAGCCGGGTTCTGTTCCTGCTGGCAGTAGCTGATTCTTGCCACACCAGCTGGTGTCTGTCATTTATCTACTCTGTATGTCACCATACAGCTCAAGCGTTCTACCCTCTGCCTCGGACGGGCAATCCTCATGCGGCAGTTTACATGAACTTGCAGTTCCCAAGACGCACAGCTGTCATGTCACCATAACACTGGTGGGCTCTTACCCCACCTTCTCACCCTTGCACCAGACAAGCCGATGCGGTTGTTTTCTTCTACGTTACTTAGCCCTCACGGACTACTACTACTTTCAGTAGTGGGATGCCCTGTACTGCCCGGACTTTCCTCTTTCGTCATCATATGACGCCAGCGACAAACCGGAACACTGTCTGTGTCAAATATCCTCTGTATGTGATTCGTCACTCTGTCATCTCACCCTCAATGTAGAGTCTTGTCAACTCCGGAGAGCCATTTGTGCGGACTGTGACACTCTTCTTGAATCTGCCTGGGATTTTTCCCGTACCATTATACTTCACGCTTATCTCGCCAGCCTCACCCGGCATGACAGGCTTCTTCGTGTATGTTGGCACTGTACAGCCACAGCTGGCAACTGCCTGGTTTATGACAAGAGGCTTGTCACCCTTGTTCGTGAATGTGAAGACACATGTCTGCACACCATCTGACTCCTTGAATGTCCCATAATCGTGGGTCACCTTGTCAAATTTTATTCGTGCCTGTGCTGATACGGAAAGCGTCATCGTCATCATTAGCACGATAAATAAAAGCTGTTTCATATCTTTGGCTTTTTTATTTTGTTCTGGTTCTTGTCCTGTTGCCTTATAAGGAAATGGGGCCGATATAGCGAGAGAAGCGGAGCGCTATGGTAGAGTATAATGCCAACCATTATTTACTCCCTGGGTCTAAGGCAATTCAACTCGTTTGCGAGACGTTATCCAAGATACTTCATCAGTACTCTCGCATTACCGCTCTCACGAAGCTTTGCGATGGATTTCTCGCGTATCTGCCTTACACGCTCACGTGTCAGACCGAGCTGGTCGCCTATCTCCTCAAGGCCTTTCTCGTGACAACCAATCCCATAACACTCGCGGATTATTGTTATCTCACGGTCCTTAAGCACCTTCGAGAGAACATTGTTCAGCTCAAGAGCCATTGACTCATGGTCAACCTGCCTGTCTGTTCGAGAGTCATCACCCGAGGCCATGACATCAAGCATACAGTTGTCTTCTCCATCCTGGAACGGTGCGTCGATAGAGACATGATGACCATCAGCCATAAGGCTCTGGCCTATCTTCTCCTCGTCAATCTGTGTCAGGGCTGACAGCTCAGAGACAGATGGGTGTCTCTGGTTCTCCTGCTCAAACTTGTTGATCTCGTGATTGATCTTGTTGAGCGAGCCAACCTGATTCAATGGCAGGCGGACAATACGGCTCTGCTCTGCTATTGCCTGAAGAATCGACTGGCGAATCCACCATACTGCATATGAGATGAATTTGAATCCTCTCGTCTCGTCGAATTTCTGTGCTGCTTTAATAAGTCCAATGTTTCCTTCGTCAATGAGATCGGTCAGAGTCAGTCCTTGATGCTGGTATTGCTTTGCAACTGAAACTACAAATCGTAGATTTGCTGTCACAAGCTTCTCTTTGGCACGCTCTCCTTCCAATCCTCCCTTGCGAATCTTCTGAGCAAGTTCAATCTCCTCGTCTATTGAGATGAGCGGAGCACGGCCAATCTCAACGAGGTATTTGTCAAGCGCCTCGCTGGAACGGTTTGTAATACTTTTCTGAATCTTTAATTGTCTCATTGTCTATCGTTTTTTACCTAATTTAAAGCGCGTATTATAATATTATAACCGAAAAAACGGTACAAAGTTACATATTATTTCTTATATAAAACACTGATATTCTTCCTATTTAGTATAAATTAACTCAATTTTACGCGGTTTTGAGATACATCATGCCCATTTCATGCGTCATCGTGACTGTTAAGCGAATATAGACTATTGCATAAGAATAACACCTTTTCAAAGAAGGCTTCGGATGCCTATGGCTACCATCTTTGCGGATAAGATTTATCTGAATAAGACAAACTTAACATACCTGAGATTCGGAAATCCATTAGTACCGCAAACCCATAGGACGACAGCCGATGACTCCGCCTTCCGAGGAAATTAATCCATGATGGTCAAAGCCGCCTTTCGAGGAAATGAAATCCATGATGGTCAAAGCCGTTGGAGAGCGCAACGATATCGATTGCTCATTCGATACAGGCAAAAAGTACAGCGAGCCAGTGAAATATGGGCCAAGATTACATATATACACCGCGATACCGGACGGGAATGCGCTACTTCGTCAAGGACGTGATGAAGTTCCTAATTGTACTTTATCTTGTCCTTGCCGAATTATGGCGGATTGTCATTGTTGTTGTAACTATGAGCGACTACGTCTGCCATCCTCTGCCCGTGACGAAATATTATTACGGCAGACCCTGTTTTAACAAACGATGGCTCATCCCGACTTCTTCGAGATGAGCCATTTTCAGTACCATTACAATCTGTTCATGTATTGGTACAAAAAAATTGATTGTCTCACGACAACCAATCTTTATTAACCTTAATAATCTAATACCATGAAAAACACTTTGCAAAGTTATTAATTATTCATTAAATTTCCAAATAAATAATGTGATAATATTGTGTTTGAATCTGAATATTAACATTAATTATACAATATGGTTACTCTTTGTATTTGTAATTAACAAATGTTTAACATTGAAAACTGTTTGGCCGTTGAACATATAATGTCAATAGATATGTATATAAATTGATTGTAAGGTTACTGATAATGCGGTATTATATTGCATCATAATTAATGGTGAGATATAAAAATGGTGAAATATAAAAATGGCGAAATAAAAAATCCGCAATACGGTATGACTGTACTGTATTGCGGATTAAGTTGTGCTTGTAAAAATGTTGCTCTTTGTTTACTTTACCTTTGCAACGATGGCCTTGAAGGCCTCTGGGTGGTTGACGGCGAGGTCAGCGAGAACCTTGCGGTTGATTTCGATACCAGCCTTGTGGAGTGCTCCCATGAGCTGTGAGTAGCTCATTCCCTCGAGACGAGCCGCTGCGTTGATACGCTGTATCCAAAGTGCGCGGAAAGTGCGCTTCTTGTTCTTGCGGTCACGGTAAGCATAGGTAAGACCTTTCTCCCATGTGTTCTTGGCTACTGTCCAGACATTTTTGCGCGCTCCGAAATAGCCACGGGTGAGCTTAAGGATTTTTTTGCGCTTTGCGCGAGATGCAACGTGATTTACTGATCTTGGCATAGTTTTCTTACTTTAAAAGTTAGACAATAAGATTAACGGAGACGCAGCAAGTCACGAACCTGCTTTGTGTTTGATGAATCAACGATTTCGAAGCCGAGAAGGTTGCGCTTCTGCTTCTTGGTCTTTTTGGTCAGGATGTGGCTGTGGAAAGCGTGACGACGCTTAATCTTACCTGTTCCAGTGAAAGAAAAACGTTTCTTTGCAGCGGAGTTTGTCTTTACTTTTGGCATTTTTTTATATGTTTATTTGTTATTGATATGTTGTGGCAACGCATATACCGGGCGTTACGCACTGTATTTCTTATTTCGAATGGTTTCTTTTCTGCTATATTCCTTGTGCAAGAGTATGTTTGCTTGATAGTGGTTCTTCCGTTGGTATTTGTGGATGAATACCTGTTAACCGGAAGTCCTCAATGTTTGTTTATTCTTGCTCTTTTAGATGTATAGCAGTCATGAGGGGCGCTTCACTTTTTATCACTCTTCGTCGAACTTTAAGTTAGCGAGAGCTTCTGCACCTTTTGCGTTAGCAGCAAGTCCACCATTTTGTGGTGTCTCGTTTTTTATGTCCGTCTGTCCCTGCTTTGCTTCGGCCTCACGGCGCTCGCGATCCATCTTCTGCTGGCTTTTCTTTACTACAGATACTTTCTTGGGCGCAAGGAAGAGGAACATTTTCTTGCCTTCAAGTTTTGGCATCTGCTCTACTTTTCCGTATTCCTCAAGGTCATTGGCGAAACGGAGCAACAATACCTCACCTTGTTCTTTGAAGAGTATAGAACGTCCTCTGAAAAAGACGTATGCACGTACCTTGTTTCCTTCTGAAAGGAACTCCTGTGCGTGTTTTAGTTTGAAGTTGTAGTCGTGGTCGTCAGTCTGCGGGCCGAATCTTATCTCTTTTACTTCCACCTTGACCTGCTTCTGCTTCATTTCCTTTGCCTTCTTTTTCTGCTGGTAAAGGAATTTTGAGTAGTTAATTATACGGCATACGGGTGGTTCTGCATTAGGAGATATCATGACGAGGTCTTCATCTCTTTGTCTTGCCATATCAAGAGCCTGACGTGTCGGTATAACCATAGAGCCGTCATCGCCTACAATACGCACTTCTTTGCAGCGTATCTGCTCGTTGATGCGGTACTGATTGTTGTCTTTCTTCTTGTCTATCTTCATTAAATTTTTTGAGGTTTGCAGTGTATGCAGTCTTGCCTTTCAGGCTGTATTATATATGTGCATTTGAAAAATGCAGATGCAAAGGTACTAATTTATATTAATATATAAACGTAATAAGTACCTAAGCCTCTGCATTTTTAACATTATTTACGAGTGTTGTTAGTCTTTTGGTTTCAAATTGGTTGCCTCAAGCATATCAGCGACTTCTGTAAGGACTCGTTTTGCGAAATCTTCTTTACTCATGACAGCTTGGTCGCCTCCACCTTGTTGTCTCATGGCTACAGTACCCTCTGCTGACTCTTTCTCGCCAACAATAACCATATAGGGGACACGCTTGAGCTCGTTGTCGCGTATCTTACGACCGATTTTCTCATTTCGATTATCCACTGTAGAGCGTACGCCTACGCTGCTGAAGTAATCTGCAACTTCTGCTGCGTAATCGTTGTATTTCTCTGATATCGGAAGTATTGCGACCTGCTCCGGTGCGAGCCATAGCGGGAAATGTCCAGCAGTATGTTCTATGAGGACTGCTGTAAAACGCTCGAGGGAGCCAAAAGGTGCTCTGTGTATCATCACAGGACGCTTCTTTGTATTGTCCTCAGCGGTGTATTCGAGCTGGAATCTTTCAGGAAGATTGTAGTCAACCTGTATTGTTCCGAGCTGCCAGCGTCGTCCAATAGCGTCTTTTACCATACAGTCGAGCTTTGGTCCATAGAATGCGGCCTCGCCAAGTTCTGTGCGTGCCTTGATGCCTTTCTCCTTGCAAGCTTCTATAATAGCGCTCTCTGCCTCTTCCCATATCTCATCGCTACCGATGTATTTCTCGGTGTCTTTTGGGTCGCGGAGTGAAATCTGGAACTCAACCTGATTGTCGGTGAAGCCGAATATCTTGAAGACGGTAAGGATTATGTCGAGCACACGGAGGAACTCTCCCTTTACCTGGTCTTGGCGGCAGAAGATATGTGCGTCATCCTGGGTGAAAGAGCGTACACGTGTCAGTCCATGTAATTCGCCTGATTTCTCGTAGCGGTATACGGTTCCGAACTCTGCGCAACGGAAAGGAAGGTCTTTATATGAGCGTGGTTTCCACGCAAACACTTCGCAATGGTGAGGGCAGTTCATAGGTTTCAGCATGTACTCCTCATCCTCTTCCGGTGTATGTATTGGCTGGAATGAGTCTTTCCCATAATGTGCATAGTGGCCAGATGTCACATAGAGGTTCTTGGAGCCGATGTGTGGGGTTATGACTTCCTGATATCCGAAATTCTTCTGTATCTTTCGTAGCATATCCTGAAGGCGGAGTCTGAGGTCTGTACCTTTGGGCAGCCATATTGGTAGTCCTTTGCCCACTCTCTCTGAGAACATGAAGAGCTCCATCTCTTTTCCTATTTTGCGATGGTCGCGTTTCTTTGCCTCTTCGAGCATTAGCATGTACTCATCGAGCATTTTCTTCTTTGGGAAAGAGATGCCGTAGAGACGTTGCATCTGGTCTTTTGTTGCGTCGCCTCTCCAGAAAGCTCCTGCTATGGCAGTCAGCTTGACAGCTTTGATTGTGCCTGTCGATACGATGTGTGGACCTTTGCAGAGGTCTGTGAAATTGCCTTGGGTATATGTTGTTATGGTTCCATCCTCAAGGTCTTCCTCTATATGCTCACATTTATATGTCTGTCCTGCAGCCTTGAATTCGGCTAGGCAGTCAGCTTTTGATATTTCCTTACGTACGACGGGCTCGTCCTTACGTGCGAGCTCCATCATCTTGTCTTCTATTTTCTTGAAGTCACCTTCTTTTATCATCTCGCCATTTGGGAGAAGGACATCATAGAAGAAACCGTTCTCTACTGCAGGGCCGAATCCGAACTGTATGCCAGGGTACAGTTCTTGTAGAGCCTCTGCAAGCAGGTGTGCGCTTGTATGCCAGAAGCTGTGTTTGCCCTGCTCATCTTCAAACTTGTATAGTGCGATGCGTGCGTCCTCGTTGATAGGGCGGTTTATTTCTATTGTCTCACCGTTTACGCCGCAGGATACGATGCTGCGTGCGAGAGCAGGCGATATACTCTCAGCAATCTGCTTGCCGGTAACTCCCTTCTCATACTCTCGGATGCTACCGTCTGGAAATGTGATTTTTATCATTGTTTTTATTCTTGTTTATATGTGCGTCATACAAACGATGCACATGGTGTTTTATTATCGGCTGCAAATTTAATATTTTTCTGTCAGATAAGTATATTTTGCCAGATTATTTTTTATCGTTGTTGAATTTTTTTATTACGCTATATGCGCTGTATAGTCCGAGTTCTCCAGCTTTGCTCAGGTCGTCGAGTCCTTTCTTCTTATTGTCAGAGAAGATGTGGCACAGTCCTCTGTTGAAATAAGCTTCTGGCATGCGAGGGTCAAGTCCGATAGCTGTTGTGAGGTCTTTTATTGCGTCTACGTAGTCACCTTGTTTTGCTAGTATAGTACCTCTTGTATAATATAATGTGGATTCGTCCGGTGTCTTCTCTATTTCTGCTGTTACTTCAGCTATGGTAGGAATGATGGCGCCTTTTATTGACGATGCGTTGGCCATGGCGTCTGCGTAGTTCTGCAGCATGCTCTGACCATTCTTGGGGTCGAATCCTGTTATTGGCCTCTCGGGTAGGAAGTCTATGGTTACTTTCCTGTTCTGTACTTTGCCTCTGTATGCGCTTTGGTATTCATGCTCGGCGGCAGTCTCGTCGTCCACGACAAGCTGGCTGTATTTATTCGGGTCAATGTCGCTGCGTTTTCTCAGGTCTTGAAGTTTCTTCTTGCTCCATCGGGGTTGTATGCCGAGATGTTTGTCCATTTGAGCTTTCAGTATCTTGAACTCGTCCATCTCTGCCTTTGCTGTCATGCCGAGTCTTCTGTAGCATGATGCTCTCTTGGAGAGTCCTGTCCAGAAGTTTGGGAACTGGTTGATGACCTTTGTGTAATCTCTTATCGCACCACGTAAGTCTCCTGTCTGGTCGAGGAGCATTGCGCGGTTGAGGAGTGCCATAATATTTGCCGGCTCCATTTTCAGGACATAGTTGAAGTCGTCTATTGCCCGGTTGTCGTCTCCGACTTGTTGTCTTAAGAGTCCGCGGTTATAATGTGCAAGGAAGTTGTTTGGGTCTATGTCGAGTGCTATGTCATAATCTGACATGGCTCCACGGAGATTGTTTATGTTTACTCGTGCCAGTGCGCGGTTTATGTAGTTCTGCACGGCTCTTGGTTTCAGGTGCAGGGCTTTTGATAGCAGGGTGTCCGCTGATGCCCAGTCTTTTCTTGCGAGGGATATATTAGCTCTTGTGGCCCATGTGTCTGCGTTGTACGGGTCTATTCCCAGGCTTTTGTCGAGCCATGCGGCAGCTTGTGCCGTGTCCTTGTTGAGTATGTATATCTCAGCCTTGGCGTTGTAAGCTCCCGACATTTTCCTCCATTTTGATATTATCGTGTCGAGCTGTGCGTGTGCTATATCGTAGTCTTTGTTCTCAATATGGCATATTGCCCTGTTATACCAGTAGTTTTGGTTTCCTGGTGAGAGCGTGAGAGCTTTGTCATAATCCTTTATGGCATCGCTGTAGTTTTTCTGCCTGATTCTGCTTATACCTCTGAGGTCAAATATCTCTGGGACATAGGGATTCAGCTTTATTGCCTCTGTTGCGTCGCTCTCAGCTCCACTATAGTCGTCGAGATAGAATTTTGCTATTGAGCGCATCTGGTATGGCTCATAGAGGTATGGTTTGAGGATAATTATTTGTGAGAAATATTGGATTGACAGTACGTAGTCCTCATAGTGCAGTGCGCTTTTTCCGCTTGTCATGAGGCGGTCAATATTGAATTGTGCGTGGCATGGTGTTGCCAGAAGCATAGCAGCGCAAGTATATACAATAACACATAAGAGATGCAGTTTTCCCCTGCATCTCTCTCTGCTGTCTGCAATGTGCCTTTGTATTCCTTTTCTCACGTTGTGTCAGTTTATACTCTCGGTGATTTTGTCTTGTATCCGCAGCTGAAGCGTCCCTGCAATAAAGCCTTTAGTTTTGACTTGATGAGTTGTTTCCTGAAAGGTGATATGCGGTCGATGAACATTTTCCCGTCAAGATGGTCAAACTCGTGTTGCATTACTCGTGCGAGATATCCGTCTATCCACTCGTCATGATGTGTGAAGTTCTCGTCGTCGTATTCGACGTGGATTCTTGTTGGGCGTGTTACATTCTCATGTATTGCTGGGAGCGAGAGGCATCCTTCCTGTGATGTCTCTTTGCTTGCCTTCTCGTCATATTCGATTATGTGTGGGTTTATGTACACGTGTCTGAAGTCCTTGTACTCTGGCATATCCTCAGCAAGAGGGTCGAGGTCTATGATGACGAGTCTGATGGCGCGTCCTATCTGAGGTGCAGCCAGTCCGATACCTTCGCTATTGGCCAGTGTCTCCCACATGTTCTCGATAAGTGTGTCCAGCTCTGGATATTCTGGTGTTATGTCTTCTGCCACTTTGCGTAGCACAGGCATTCCATATGTATATATTGGTAAAATCATCTTTATGTTGGATTTCATCCGACTTTTTCTCGCCAATCCAAAGCAAACAAGTTTCCTTTGGTCTTTTGGCTTAACGAAAACGTTCAGTTTCTGCTGTCTCGTATTCTTTCTGTTTCCTGCTGTGGGATGCCACCGTCTGTGTTGATGTCAGGGGGTAAGGGGATTATAGGATGGAGTTCCGTTTAGCCTCGAGATAGTCTTGTAGTATTATTGTTGCGGATATCTCGTCGACGAGCTCTTTGTTCTGTCTTGCCTTTTTCCTTAATCCTGCGTCTATCATCGTTCTGTGTGCGAGGACTGATGTGAATCTCTCGTCATACCATTCGATGTTTATGTCCGGCATGTTCTTTTTCAGTTGTCCGACGAAAGTTCTAACTCTGTTCAGATTCTCGCTTGGCTGGCCATTTGGCTGTCTTGGTTCTCCGAATACGATAGTTTCCACCTCTTCCTTCTGGCAGTATTCAGTGATGAATCTCATGAGGTCAGACGTGGCGACAGTCACCAACCCACCTGCAACTATCTGCAATGGGTCAGTGACTGCCAGTCCGGTACGTTTCTTTCCGTAGTCTACAGAAAGTACTCGCATATCTTATTTGTTATAGAGAATCCAAGCGTCAGCATACTGTGAGCGCAGAGCGTCACGGCTGTTAACAGCGTCGGCCTTGCTGTCGTATGTTGTGGCAACGACACGATAGAAGTTGTTGGCAGGGTTGAACACTATCTGTGCTGCGTATCCAGCGTTTTTCAGACGTGACTGTAGTCCCTCAGCGTTTGACCTGAGTCCGAATGAGCCTACTACGACACTGAAGTTCTTAAGTCCTGCACCGCTGATGACATTGACATTCTCTGAGCGTACTGGCACGTTGTCGTAGTTGTCTGTGGTTCTTGTCTCTGTCTGCTGGCGCTCAACAACAGGAGCTACCACCTGAGGCTGTTCTACGACTGTTGTCTGTTCCTGGTTCTGGGCTTTCTCGTATGCCTTACGGTAAGCGCTCTCCTTGCTTGAGCCACAGCTTGCCATTACTAATGCAGCGCAAAGAATCGCGCTTAGGGTCATGGATTTCTTCATACCTGAATGTGTGATATTTTGTTTAGCTTTTGTGTCGGTTTATACAATTCGACTACAAAGTTAATAATAATTCGGTTATTCCCCAACTGTTTTCTATCTAAAGTATGTTAAATCAATAAAAATGAAGCGTTTTAACAAATTATTAGACAGATTATTTGGAACAATTTGAAATCTTGAGTATTTTTGCCGATGATAACAGTCAAGCCATTGTCGTCGGACAGTCGCACGGCGACACTGCTGTCATGGATGCTGGCAGTGCTTGGGCTGCATCAGAATCAATTTGGAATATTAACTTATAAAGAAAGGAAACATTATGAAAGCATTAGGCTACATCGGAGCATTCCTCGGAGGCGCACTTGCTGGTGCTGCTATCGGACTGCTTGCTGCACCGGAGTCAGGTGCGGACACACGTAAGAAGATAACATCAAAAGTAAAGGATTTCTGTGACCGCCATAACGTTGAGTTGTCAAAGAAAGAGATGGCAGAGCTGGCAGAAGACCTTCTTGATGTAAACGAGTAAACTTTTAGCACCACGCATCGGTAAGCCTCGCGCCCACACACAATCCACCGCTCCCTACACCCCACATGTAGCTGTACAGCCACATGGGGAGAGTCAAGTTACGGTCGACTGCTGTGCGCCACAAGGCTTCCCGGTGCTTTTTTCTATTCAGCATGTTCAGCACAGATAAAAACATAGAGAGTCTTGCAAGCCTTATCGAGAAGTTCAAGGAGTATCTGCAGCTGCGTAAGAGTCTGTTACAATTAAGTCTGACGGAGAAGATAATTCGTCTGCTGACGGCATGTGCCCTCACCATACTTCTGGCATTCTTTTTCTTCCTTGTTGTGATATTCCTTTCCTTTGCGGCTGTTTATGCCTTGTCGTTGTTTGTGCCGCTTTGGGCCTCATTCCTGATAGTGGCAGGCGTACAGCTCCTGCTGTTCGTCATTATCTATTGCAAGCGCCATTCCTGGATACAGCAGCCCTTGGTTAGGGTGCTTGTCAATATCCTTGCTTCATGATTTTTTTTTGTTTCAAGTCCATTCATTATTCGTTATGACATACAGAACATTGGCCGACATACAGTTAGAGATAGCCCGTTTACGCCAGGAGGTATCCGCTAAGGAAGATGAGATATCTAATCTTTGGAATAACACTTTCCATCAGACAGATGACAAAGAGCTGAAGACACCTACACAGCGTATCTTGCAGTATGCCAACACATGCGCTGGAGTCTTTGATGGGGCATTACTCGGCTGGAGGCTTTATAGGCGTCTTGGAGGCACGTTCTCGCTGTTCGGGAATAAGCGCCGCCGCAGGTAGCACATCTCCATTCTTTTTATGTCTGCAGAGTCCAGATTGTTTTCTTTCCTCTTCTTCTTCTTGGGCTCTGTCTTCTCACACCATTTCGTTTCCACATGCAAGTTGATGACCGCAGGCATACATCCCCCCCCCCTTCACCATCAACATGACATTTCTGTGTATGCCTGCGCTGTCTTCATGGGCGCGCTATATATTGGTTTTTAGGCTTTTATCATTCCATGGCAGGCAGGGGGGACGCTTCATTGCAGCCTTTTCTTTCCTTGACAACTTTTTTGTGCTGGGCATACCCCATGTGTTTTTTGTGTTTGGCTGCTCTCTGTCCTGGTGTCATCCATGGCAGTCCCTATTCATTGTCAGTCCTTCGGTCAGAGGCATCAGAGGGACAATTCTGCCACTGCCCCGAGGCTGGGGAAGAATAACCCCTCTCTTGTCCTCATTCTGTGGCTCTCGCCTTGTTCTCTTGGATAATCTCGTCAGCTATCGTGAATATCTCATGGATTCTCTCGTCGCTGACATCTTTGTCCATATTGACACAGCATAGTCCAGTCCTCGTAAGGTCGTCGCCGCTTGCCTTTACTCGCTCGGTTATGTTCTGCCTGAGTTCTTCTGATGCATATCTCTGAATCTCGACAGGATTGAGGCGTATGTTGAAGAATGTTTCTGGCAGATATTCACGCAGAAGCGCCACGTCGCCTCCCCATCCTACATCGAGGAATGCCAGCCGCTCTATCTCAGCGAAGGCCGATGCCATGCGGTGAGGGTCTTTGCCACAGTAGTGTATGCCGTATGGCTTATGCCTCATACTCCACTCCTGGTCTATAGGAAGCAGGAACCGTCGGTAGTCCTCTTCTGATATCATGGTGTGGCTACACTCTGAGTGTATGGCGACGGGGTAGTCGAAAAGCCGCGCGCTACGGTTCACAGATATTGATGATGAGCCGGTGTTTGCCTGTATGTACCATACGAATTTGTCTATCACCTGTGCTATCTTGTTGAAGAAAATGGTGGCTTTCGCCGGCTGCAGCAGCATATCTGTGAATATCTCCTCGCCCCTTATATCTATGGCGAGGTTGAGCACTCCGCCCCAGTTTATATCACCCACAACATATCCATGCCTCGCCTTCAGCTGGCCGACAAGACTGTCAAGGCGTCTGAATGCCGGCGAGCGGAAAGCGTCAGCGACATCGATGTCGAGAGTGTCCATGTGTGCGCAGATTACCTGTGGCGGAGCGTCCTCATAGTACTCCACCTTGCATCCAAGCATCTCTGACAGCAGGTAGCCAGAGGCGAGGTGTACGGCGCCTATCTGTGGCAGGCTTTTCTGGTAGTCCTCGCCGAGACCGAGGTCTCCGAAACGCTCGTGCAGGACTCTCTCCATCTTCTGCTCGTCATCGACACGACGGCGGGGGTCGTAGAAGAAACTTTCGTCGAATGTGATGCCTGCATTCTTGTTCCACCATATCGGGTGGAACACGATGTCGACGGGAAGAGGCTTGCTGCAAATCTTTATCATACGGTTATGGTGTTTCATGGGCGGCGGCAGATGTTCTTGGGCTCCGGCCTTTTTTGTCGGATGGATGCCTGATGGCATGATGCGCGCGGGTGTGTGCCAGCTCTATCTCGCCTTTATTGTCTGTGATGGGGCACGCGCTTGTTCATCGTGTCTAATATCCGCCTGCTGAGTATAGGCACAGTGTGTCCTTCTTCTTCTTATCTGCCAGGCATATGGCCGGCATGCGGTGTATACCAGATACACAGCCCGATATGTGAGGCTGGTCATGCCTGCGTATATCATATCAATAATCCATCATGCTGCAAATGTCGGCATTTTTTTCGAGACATGCAAGAAATTCTGCAAGGTTTTGGTCTGCATATCCTCATCTCCACATCAACGAATGCCTCCATGCTCATGTCGCTTGTGTCGTCCGGTCAGTGCGGTGTGGATATGGCCAATAGCCCTCTTTGTGGTTCATGGATTGAGTGTCATGCATGCCGCTTTTTTGTTGACGGGTGGTACTGATTTGACCTCAGCTGATGCTCAAATTCAGGCTTCCTCCCTTTCCCGCCCATAATTCTGACGGAAATTTCCCGGAAATGGTTGTTGTGGTATAACATGCTGAGAATCATAGTGATAAGTTGCGTCTCTCACCTCGTTGGCCGTTGCGTCCTCATATGAATGGTAGAATATAGCTTCCAAGAGATACTGTATGGGCGGCCAAGGAGTACAGAATGAGCTTCTTGAAGGTAACGGCACAGAGCCTCATTTCACATCCCTATGCTACTATATGCTACCTCTTAGGGCAAGACATACATGGAAAACATGAAGGGAAAATACATGAATGACCCATTTCTCCACAGCTGAAGGCTGGATAAAGGGGTGAAAATGGCCATTTCGCCAAATATTCATATTAGTCTACATGCGTCTTTTAGAGTGTCACATCTGTTTACACATGGTACTATCTTTTCTGTTTTTGGGGAGTAATAGCGCTCGGGCAGTTGTACCGTCTTGCTCCCTAAAGCATGGGAGGTAGGGTAGGGGGTGTGTCAGGCAGCAGATAAACATTGAGCCACCTGACACACTCCTACGGGTCTGCAATCATGGCGTGTTGTCATCTCTCCGCCTCAATCACGAAGGGCGCAGCTGGCAGGTTGTCACCGTTATAGAGCGTCACAGCGGGGTCATCGTCCCATGCGTAGCGGACAGATTTGGGGTCGGTCACACCATCGGCCCATACCACGACAGTTGTGCCCTCCACTTTTGCTCTCGCGTGTCTGTATATACCGTCCTGCCCGGCTATACACCATCCGCTCATGTCTGTCATCGGGTTGGCTTTGCTGTGAGGCAGAGCCTTTCTCAGATGCATCCCTCCAGCCGTGGCAGGCGAGAACTCTATGCGCGCCTTGCCGTCAGCGACAGTCATCCTCGTGGCCACGGGCCCCTCGTTGACAATGTCCATGCCGAGATACAGCTTCTTCATGCAGAGAGCTGCACGCCGTGCTCCCTCCTTCTTGTTCAGAGGGTGTATGTCGTTCCATTCGCCGAGGTCGGTCATCGTCACGAGCGCCGTGTTAGGCGTTGTCAGCGCTGTTTGCCGCTGTGCCTCACGGAGTCTCGCCCAGCCTCCATGATAGTTCGCGTCAGCGTGACGTTCCATAAAGTTGGCGAGAGTGAACACAACAGCAGGGACAGGGCCATAGAGGTCGCGCCATTTCTTCAGCATGGCAGGCAGCTGCCGGCGGTATTTGTCAGGCTGCCCCGCGTTTGTCTCGCCTTGATACCACAATATTCCGGCTATGCCATACTTGCGCAGAGGGTATATCGTATTGTCGTAGAGCGACGCCGCGCGTCCCCATGCCCCGCCCTCTACACTGGGCTGTCGTGGCATAAGAATGCCCGGCTTGATGTACCATTCGCCCTCAAGATTGATTTTGCGGCCATTGGTGAAATACAGGAAATATGGTTTCTCAGGTGTGAATCCATGACCGCCACCGTTAGTGCGCAGGCGTATGCAGACAACATTCTCGCCAGCATGGAGCAGCCCTTTGGGCAGAGTGTATTTACGTGGAGGATACTCATAGCCAGTCTCTCCCACCTTCACACCATTTATATATGTCTCGTCGGCATCTTTCAGACAGCCCAGCTGAAGCAGAGAGTCTGCTCCGAGCCACTCCTCCGGCACATTGAATGTCTTCCTGAGCCACATCGTCCCACACCATGTCCGTCCGTTCTCTGTCAGCAGCTCACGGCTGTTCTGGCAGACTATCCTCCAGTCGCTGTGGTCGGTGTTCTCAGCCATCCATTTGCCCTTCAGGCCAGGGTCCTCGGCTAACAGCTTGTTATACGTGGAGTTGACAGCTGCATTGAGAGCCTCCAGGCGCGCCTCGTAGCCAGGCTGTCTGAGGTGACGTACAGTGGCAACAGCCTCGGGCTCCATGACCATGAGTGTGTCCATAGGCATCCACTGAATTATGTCAGAGCCTCCCATACTGCAGTTTATTATGCCCTGTGGGACACCCGTAGCGCGGTACATCTCCTTCGCGAAGAAGTAACTCATACCCGACCAGTGGCCGATGTTCTCCGGTTTCATTGGCTCCCACGGGTAGAAGCCGTTGGCTATGACATCGTCCTGTATGTCATGTATGGATGGTGTGCGTGCCGTCTGCATGAGGTGTATGGCAGGGTTGCTGTCTGTCTTGAACTCCTGCTCATATAGACTCACGAGGCGTGCGGTATGCAGATCCATATTGCTCTGCCCCGAGCATAGCCAAACATCGCCCACATATATGTCCCGGAGAGTCTTCCCGTTTATATCCATCGTGTATGGCCCTCCTGTCATTCGGCGTGACCTCGTCTCGATGCCAATGGTCCATTCGCCGTCCTTGTCGGCTGTGGTGACATAACGTTTCTTGAGGAACCGTACTGTCACTTTCTCTCCTGGCGATGCCTTACCCCATATGCGCGCGGTGGTATTACGCTGGAGCACCATGCCGTCGCAAATGAAACGTGGAAGCACCACCTCAGCCATGGATGGTGTTGAAATCATGAATGCCATGAGCATGGCAAGCATTGTCTTTAGTGTTCTGTTCTTGTTCATATGGTAGTGTTTGATAGGTTATTCGCAGAAAAAGGATATCACAGAGTTTCAATTCTTCAGCATACAAAGTTATACATAATATCCCGAAATAAACCGGATAATATGCCCAAAAAAGAGTCAAATGTAACAAAATAGGTGAAAAAATGATACAAATAAGGAGTTTTATATATAAAAAAAATAGTAACTTTGCCACAGATTGCAGTTCTGGAATAATCAAATCAAACTATATACACCTAAATTTCTAGAAATCATGAAAAGATATCTATTCCCTGCCGACTATATGGCAGACCCCTCAGTTCATATCTTCAACGGAAAGATTTATGTCTATCCCAGCCATGACTGGGAGGCGTCGAACGTGGAGAACGATAATGGCGACCAATATATCATGAAGGATTACCACGTCCTCTCAATTGATGGAGACCCTATGACTGGCCAGGTGACAGACCACGGTTGTGTGCTCCGTCAGGAGGATATACCATGGGCTGGCCGACAGCTATGGGACTGTGATGTGCAGGAGTACGAGCACGAGGTGCCGACAAACGCCGAGGAACAGGCCGCCGGAATGGGGTACAGCAAGAAGGTGAAGAGATACATCATGTACTTCCCAATGAAAGACCGCACCGATGTCTTCCACTGGGGCATAGCCATCGCCGACAACCCCGCAGGCCCATTCATACCACAGCCAGCCCCTGTAGCAGGAAGCTACAGCATTGACATGTGCGCGTTCAAGGACGATGCCGACGGCGAAGTGTATGTATACTTTGGAGGCCTGTGGGGCGGACAGCTGCAGAGATACAAGGATAACATACATCTTGAGACTCCGTATCTCCCTGAGGGCAATGCCGACGCTCTCCCGAGCCGCTGCGTGCGTATGACAAAGGACGGAATGAACTTCGCTGAGTCTCCACGCCCGATATTCGTGGTTGATGAGAATGGTGAGCCTCTGAAGGCTGACAATCCTCACCGTTTCTTCGAGGCATCATGGATGCACAAGTATAACGGGAAGTACTACTTCTCTTATTCAACAGGCGACTCACACCTCCTCTGCTATGCTGTCGGAGACAATCCCTATGGCCCATTCACTTATCAGGGAGTCATATTGACACCCGTTGTCGGCTGGACAACACATCACTGCATCCTCGAGTATGACGGCCGCTGGTATCTCTTCCACCATGACAGTGTCCCCTCTGGAGGAAAGTCATGGCTCCGAAGCCTTAAGGTTTGTGAGCTGACATACGACGAGAATGGTAAGATACAGACCATAGAGGGAAAAGACTGACCCCACCCGGAATTCTCATATAATTATCCGGCTTCCGTAAGTTATTCACATACGAAGCGTTACCCCCAGTCTTCACCTGAATAGTCTATAAACACCAATTTTTAATACCCTCCTTATAATAATAGATATAAAGACATGGCAGAAAACAATAACTCGGCCAAAGGCTTCTATCGCCTATCATGGCTACAGCGTATAGGGTTCGGCTCAGGCGATCTCGCCCAGAACCTCATATTCCAGACGACATGCATGTATCTGCTGTTCTTCTACACAGACATATATGGTCTGGATGCAGTCGATGTCTCCGTGATGTTTACTGTCGGCAATATCGCCAATGTCATCTGGGACCCCATCGTGGGCGCCCTTATCGACAAGAACAACCCCCGTCTCGGCAAGTACCGCGCATATCTCGTGTTTGTCGGCATACCGCTCTCCGGCTTCGCCATCCTGTGTTTCTGGAATGGCTTTGCCCCCTCGCTGCTCTATGCCTACATCACGTATATCGCTATGACTCTGCTCTATACATTCATCAATGTGCCCTATGGAGCCCTTAACTCGTCGCTCACGCGTGATACTGACGAGATAACCATCCTGACCTCTGTACGTATGTTCATGGCCAACTGTGGCGGACTTGCTGTCGGCTCAGGATTGCCACTGCTCATAGCATACTTCACCGACGATAAGGTCGAGGGCCTGCCTAAAGACCCCGTAGCATGGTTCACAACAATGACAATATATGCCCTTGTAGGCCTTGCGCTCCTCATCTTCTGCTTCACACAGTGTAAGGAGAAAGTCGTCATGAGTGCCGAGGAGAGTGCCAATGTGAGAATCAGCGACCTCTGGATGGAGTTCTTCCATAACCGTCCGTTGAGGGTCATCGCCTTCTTCTTCGTCACAGCGTTTGCGATGATGTCAATAGGCAATGCAGCCGGAGCATACTTCATGAACTGCAATCTCCATGCTGCCCCAGAGCAGCTCTCCATCTTCATGGGGCTCGGCTCTGCACCGTCGTTCATCTTCATGCCGCTCGTGCCTATGATAAAGCGCGCTGTAGGTAAGAAGAACATGTTCTACATCTTCCTTGGCATAGCCATCGTAGGCATGGCGTTCCTTTATATCGTGGCCAAGATGAGCAATCCGAGCATGACACTCGTGTATATAGCACAGTTCGTCAAGTCAACAGGTGTCATCGTTGCCACTGGATATATGTGGGCTCTTGTCCCAGAGGTCATCTCTTATGGCGAATATACAAGCGGCAAGCGCATAGCAGGAATTGTAAACGCTCTTACGGGCATCTTCTTCAAGGCTGGCATGACGCTTGGCAGTGTTGTCGCTCCTGCCGTCCTCGCATACGTTGCCTACAACCCGAAATCTGTCGAACAGACACCTCTTGCCGAGGAGGGTATTTTATGGCTCGTATGTGTTATTCCGGCTGTCCTTCTTGTTCTCGCCATGTTCATCATATCACGATATGAACTGACAGACGAACGAATCGACGAGATAAACCGCGCCATAGAGCAGCGGAATGCATAACCGATGGAGCAGCGAGAGGAGAGTCTGAGCTCACCTTGGACTATCCCCGGTCGTGACAGATGAAGACAAAGTCAAACTAACACCAATGATAATAATGAACATACCTTGTAAAAAGACATTGAGACACATGACGCTTGTGGCTCTCGCCATAACCATTACGGCTTGCTCGTCCACGTCCGACACCGACAACACATGCCTGTACAAAGCGCTGCCAGGATATAAGGTCGGTGCAGCCGTCAATATCTCACAAGTGGCAGGGAAAGATTCCTTGAGCCTTAGAATCCTCAGACAGCATTTCAACAGCGTCGTAGCAGAGGACTGTATGAAAATGGAGGAGGTACATCCTGAGCCAGACACATGGTACTGGAACCAGGCTGACAACTTCATAAAGTTCGCACACGATAATAATATGCAGACCATCGGCCATTGCCTGATATGGCATAGCCAGTGTCCTGAATGGTTCGGCAAGGACAAGGATGGCAATCCCCTTACTCGAGAGGCGCTCAAGCAGCGCATGAAAGACCATATACAGACAATTGTCAGCCGCTATAAGGGACGCGTCGACGGATGGGACGTAGTCAACGAGGCGATACTCGACGATGGCACATGGCGCAGGAATTTCTACTATGAGATTCTCGGAGAGGAGTATATCCCCCTCGCTTTTGAGTATGCCCACGAGGCAGACCCCGATGCCGAGCTCTATTATAACGACTACTCCATGTTCCACAAAGGCCGGCGTGATGCTGTCGTCAACCTTATCAGAACGCTGAAGAAACGCGGCTGCCGCATCGATGCTGTCGGCATGCAGTGTCATTACGGCATGGACTATCCTGACTGGGAAGAGTTCGAGAAGAGTATAAAGGCCTTCGCAGCCGAGGGAGTGAAAGTCATGTTCACCGAGGTCGATATGGGAGCTTTGCCCACAGTGAACGAGGGTGCCAATATATCAGACAAAGCAGAATATGATGAGGCCCTTAATCCATATCCCAACGAGCTTCCTGACAGCGTGGCAAAAGTATGGAACAGCAGGATGGCACGCTTCTTCGAGATTGTCAACCGCAACGCAGAGTCAGTAAGCCGTGTCACAGCATGGGGAGTCACCGACAGCCAGTCATGGAAGAACAACTGGCCTATACCTGGGCGTAAGGACTATCCGCTGTGGTTCGACCGTGAGGGTAATATGAAGCCTTTCCTGAGACAACTTGTTGGGAAGAAATGACACATCATGCCCATTATACAAATGGGGGGAGTCGTCGCCCGCTGCGATGACTCCCCCCATATTGTTGTGGCCACCCACTGAGGATGATGAGAAAAAATATTTCACCAGTCATGTAGTTTTCTGATAGAGCCATGCGTCTATAGAAGTAGAAAAGCAAGCTCACCCCCTACTTATTAACATACAAACCAAACAAATGAATAACGACGAACAGATCTTCTCCCGCCTCGTCAGAGACAACAAAAGCACGATATACACCGTTTGCTACATGTTCTCGAAAGACAAGGATGAGGTGGCCGACCTCTTCCAGGAGGTCCTCATAAGGCTATGGAGAGGCTACAGCTCTTTTGAGCAGCGGAGCGATGTCAAGACATGGATATACCGTGTCGCCCTGAACACATGCATCAGTGTCGATAGGAAGAAGAGGCGGCGTTCCAAGAATGAGCTCTCCATGGATATCGACCTCTTCTCTGACCGTGACAAGGCAACAGAGCAAGTAAGCATCCTGCACAAGCGTATATCACTCCTGCAACCCCTCGACCGCGCCATAGTGCTCCTATGGCTTGAGAATATCAGCTATGACGAGATAGGAGCCATAGTCGGCATATCAGCAAAGAATGTCTCTGTCAGACTCTTCCGCATAAGACAGCAGTTGAGGAATATGCCTGCTGAGGAATAATGCGCATATGGGGGAGCAATTCTCCCTACGGCCTTCCCCGATAATCAGAAAGTCTGGGAGGAACTCAGAATATGAAGAAATACTTGAATATTACACTCACTCAATATACATTTATTAATATGGACACAAATCAGAAATACAATAATCCATCAAACGCCGATATAGATATAATCCGCCAGCAGATGGATATCCTCAGGGCGAAACTTGAGAATCAGGAGATTGTCAACGAGCGCATCATGCTCTCGGCCATGAAGCGCAGCATGTCATGGATAAAGAAGTATATCATCTTCGAGCTCTGTCTCCTGCCTGTCCTTGCCATCCTCTGGTATGGTCTGAAGGCGTATATCGGACTATCATGGTTCAATTACTTCTTCCTCCTCGCCATGCTCGTTGTCGATATATATGCCGACTACCGCATCAATCTCCACTCCATGTCCGATGCCGACTACCAGCGCAACAATCTCATCGAGACCATGCGCAAACTCATGGTCATGAAACGCCAGCGCGCCCTCCAGATGGCCATCTGCATGCCTCTCCTTGTCGTCTGGCTCCTGTGGACAGGCGTCGAGTCATGGGTGATGCTCTCGTATGCCGCTGACGACAGTTTCAAATACGGCTTCATCCAGGGTGGTCTCCTCGGAGGCGTCATAGGAGGGGTGGTAGGCATATACGTCGCCTTCCGCATATACCACAAGATGCAGCAAACGAATGATGAGGTCATCGACAGCATCAATAGCCTCACTGCAGCTGATATGGAGGATAAGGCTTAATAATTGTGAATATAATAATAAAGGCCGCATGGTGAGTTTCTATTCCCATGCGGCCATATTATTACATTTTCTTCATGTATTCACGTGGTGAGATTCCGTAGACGGCCTTGAAGCCATTGTTGAAAGCAGTGGCATTAGGGAAACCGCATGCGTACATGATTTCACTGACCTTATACCGTCCCGACTTGAGGAGACGGGCTGCCTGGCGGACACGTATGTTGCGGATAAACTGATGTGGAGACTGGTTTGTCAGCTCCTTCATCTTCCTGTATAGATGTACACGAGACAGGCCCACTTCCTGTGCGATGTCGTCGACAGTCAGGTCTGAATTGCTGAGATTCTTGTTTATGATAGCGATGATGCGCTTCATGAGCTTGTCGTCGGCCGACTGCATGCTGATGGTCTCTATCTCGTCTTCGTGGCTCTCATTGCCTGTGAACTTGACCTTCATGACATTGCGTGAGGCGAGGAGGTTAAGCACAGTGTGCCTTAGAATATCAAGATTGAAAGGCTTGCTGATATAGGCGTCGGCTCCCATGCCGATACCGGACATGCGGTCCTCCTCAGTGTCCTTCGCTGTAAGGAGGATGACGGGGATATGGTTGGTGTTGATGTTCGTCTTGAGCCGCGAGCATAGGGTGATGCCGTCCATCTCAGGCATCATGATGTCAGATACGACAAGCGACGGGACATGGAGCAGTATTCCGGCAAGGGCGTCCTTGCCATTGGTGTAGGTGGTGACAGCGAAATGGGCGGAGAGCTCATTGGCGAGATACTCCCTTGTATCATCGTCATCCTCCACAATGGCTATCCTCTCCTTGGCTGTCTGTCTCCTCGTGGCGGGCTTCTCCTCCTGGTCGGCACTTGACTTGCGCTTTCGCTGTCCGGTACGCCGCGTGCCTGCCTTGGGCTTCTTTCCGTCCCCTGCTTTTACATGGGCCGCATTGTCCCCTGTGGCGTTGTTCTCACGTGTCGTGACAGTCTCCTCCGCTTCTCCTGGTTCTTGCTCTCCCCCAGCAGTAGCCACATTCCCCTTGTCTTCTTCAGCGATGTTCCTCCTCCCTGTATCCACGACTTCCTTATCCGTGACTTCCGTGTGCGGCGCCTCTGTCTCAGCCTCTGCGGTGATGTCTTTGGCATCAGGCATTGCCGCAGCCTGCCGCACGACGTCCTCCTCCATGCGAGGGGCAGGAGCCGTAGTGTCAGCTGTGTCAGCGTCGGCCATCGAGGTGGCAGAGGTTGTAATGGTGTCATCCACTTTTGCATCATGGGTCTCTATGCCGGTGGAGGCAGGGCTTGCGGTATCGCCCCGTGGTATAAGTATGGTGAAGTGACATCCCTTGTCGGCATTGTTCTCTGCCTGTATTGTGCCATGATGCAAGAGGACAAGCTGGCGCGTGAGGTCGAGTCCGATGCCTGTCCCCATATCGAACCGCTTGTCGTAGACGGAGTTGTTAGAATAGAAACGGCAGAAGATATCGTCCAGTTTCTCAGGAGGTATGCCCGGCCCGTTGTCCCATACAGTGATTCTCATTGTGTCATTGTCGCCTTCCAGTGTGATTGATACCTCGCCTCCGGGAGGGGTGAACTTGAACGAGTTGGAGATGATATTGACCAGAATCTTGTCCATGCTGCTGCGGTCGACGGAAGCCATCAGCACGGGCATGGTGTGTATGAAGCTGAAGCGCATTGACTTGGCCTTGGCCTGATAGCTGAAGAGCTGGTATATCTCGTTGATGAATGCCACCATATCCGTCGGCTCCAGACGGAGCGGCATCTGCTCCTTCTCGATCTTCCTTAGGTCCATTAACTGGTTGATGAGGTTAAGGATACGGTCGGCATTACGCCTGATGGTGTGATACAACGAGAGACGCTGTGGGTCGTCGTCATCCTCTATGAGCGATGTGATGGGCGATTTGATAAGAGTTATAGGGGTGCGTATCTCATGGCTGATGTTCATGAAGAACCTTATCTTCGCCTCATGCAGCTCCTCAGCATGGGCTCTTTCCATCGCCTCCATCTTTTGCCTCATCTGCTGGCGCAGCCTCAGACGGCGGTTGTTCAGGAAATAGACTATGCCAGCCACCACCGCAAGGAGATAAAGGGAGTAGGCCCATGCCGTGGCATACCATGGAGAGTGAATGCATACCCTGACAGTCTTCTCTGCCGACCGCTGCCCGTCCTTCTCTGCATAGACTGTGAACTTATAGTCGCCTGCTGGCAGATGGGACAGGGAAATCTCGTTTGTCCCTGCAGGCAGCTCTATCCATGCCTTGCTGTTTATTCTGTAGTGGTATGTGATGTGCTCACACGCCTCGTATGTCATGGTAGAGAACTGGAGTGTGATATTGTTGTCCTCACTGTAGAGGTCGAATTTGTCCGACATTATCGGTGTCACATCTGTTATGACGTACCTCCCCGACTTCTCGCCCGCTGTAATAGAGCGCCCGTTCACCTTGAAATCGGTAAGCAGGATATTTGCCCTCCATGTCTTCCCGTTGAATGCTGTCGGGGTGAAATATGTTATGCCGCTCACTCCGCCAAAGACAAGCGTCCCGTCGGCCGACAATGCGGCCGCACCATCGGAGAACTCATTGCCCTGAAGGCCGTCCTCGACATAGTAACGGTTAGTGACCTTTCGGGTGGTGGCGTCTATACGGTTCAGACCATGTATCGTGCTTACCCAAACCGCGCCTCTCTTGTCGGACTGGATGGCAGCTATGCCTTCTGACGAGAGACCATCAGCGACGGTCATGTGCATCAACTTGCGTGTATTTATATTGTATATATACAATCCATCATTTGTGCCAAACCATATCTCCACATCGTCATTCCCTGTCTTGCCTGTCTTGCCTTTCCTGCCGTTGCGCCTGTCGGCGGCAGTTATCTCGCAGACAGTGCGTATTGGTGTCCCCCATAACAGAATATTCCGACCGAATGTCTTTGTCCAACTCTTGTTCTCGATGTCATAGCAGCACAGACCCATCGTTGTGGCGGTATACAGCCTCTTGCAGTCCTTGGAGACAGTGACATCGTATATATACCCATTCCCGAGGACATCAGCAAGGCTGTCACTGCCTGCCAGAGCATCGTTCTGCCTTATATGCTCGACACTGCCGTTGCGGGGTGAATATCTCAGGAGCCCCTGTCCCATGGTGGCAAGCCATAAGTCGCCGTTCTTGTCATAGTCAATGGAAAACACGCTGTAGGGGTATTCCTGCTTTGTGTCTATGTGTGAGAATGTGGCACCATTGAACTGCCCCGCTCCTTGAAGGTATGAGCCCATACATAGCGTTCCGTTCATGTCACATATCGAGAGGATTGTGCTTGGCATATTGGCGGGGTTGATGTGGCTCGTTATGTTCATCTTCTGGTCAGCATGATATATGCCGTCCTTGTCTGTTCCTATCCACAGCGAGTTGTCGTGGGCGAAGCATACACTCATGACACAACAGTCACCTATCTTATTCTGCGAGCCTTGCTTGTAGCCCATGTAGTTGAATTTCATGGAGGAGTGAGGCTGCATGAAGACACCTTTCTGATATAGCCCGAACCACATGTTGCCGTTCCTGTCCTCTATGATTGAATGTACTTTTGAGCGGGCGAGGTTGAACTCCTTATGGTAATAAGGGTTGCGGGTGATGGTGTGAGTCCGTGGGTCATATATCTCAATGCCATTTCCGTCAAGGCCTATCAATATCTTGCCATCGCTGCGCACATATGCGGTCTGTATCTGCTCGTTGCCTGTCTCAGCGATGTGCTGCGGCTCCTTCTGCCACGGTTTCATGAAATACAAACCATTGCCATGAGTGGCTATGTATACGTTTGACCTTCGGTCCTCGCAGATGGACATGATAGACGAGTTGTTGTCGCCGGTTGAGAAAATGTGACGTGTTTTCTTGCCGTTGACCAGCAAGAGACCACGTGTGTCGGTTAGTACCCATAGTGATCCGTCGGACGATTGGAAGAGACTCTTGACACCCTCCTCCTTCAGAGGTTTCCTTCTCGTCTTACCATTCTTGTCCTTGGTGTACGTGTACACTGTGTATTTATGGGCTTTTAGCTTTGCCTGTTTCTTGTCGGAAAAGTCCTTCAGAGATACAACAAGCCGGAATATGCCATTGCCTGATGTCCCGATAAGTATAGAGCGGTCAGTACACTGGATGATGCTCGTCACATAATCGCGGATGGAATTGCCGTACTCATCAAGAAGGTCAATATCATAGAAGCGGTCCTGGTATAATGCCTGTGCCCCACCAAACATTCCTACAAGTATTATATTGTCATCCGTTTGTGTGATGCAGTTGATAATATTCGATGCCAACCCATCACATCCCGGCATACCTTTCTTATATATACGGAAATTGTATCCGTCGTAGCGGTTCAGACCGTTGCGTGTGGCTATCCATATGAATCCCCTGTTGTCCTGGTATATCTGATTGACAAAACTGCTCGAGAGATGTTTGTCAACATTATAATAGTTGCCATTCTGTCCGACGGCAAATAGGGGGCAAAACAGCATTAGCATAATGACAATCATGCTTCGCCACGCTATGCCTGTTGTCGATGATAGCATAGAATGAGGAGAATTAGAGACGATAAGGTCATTCTTATGTGTATATTCAGTCATGTTTGTACGGTTAGAGGTGCTTTGGTGGTTAGTCGGTTGTTTGTTGTCTTGTTTACGCTTATCCCTTTATAATAAAGGGTTTTAAGCTGCTTGAATCATTTTTCTCTTCTTTGCTTTAGCCGTTGGTTTTTCGTGATTCGATGCAAAAATAATATTTTTTTGTAACATACCAAAGCAAATGTAACATTTCGTTAAGTCTATGTAACAAATTCGTGTATTTTTTGGTTGGAAATGTATTAAATTTGCACTCGAAAAAGAATAATAATCCACTTGTTGGATATAAACCACATAATTCAGATATGAATGTAGAGCAAGATATAAATGTAGATTTATGTCACTCACAATAACATACCAGAATTGAAGACCAATTATAGAAACCCAAAAAAATCTATCATATATAGACAAAGATGTGTCTGGCTTAACTAACCGATTGGAATCTCCCTCTACCCCATTTTTGGGGAAATACGATTCTTGGCATCGTCCACATAAAGGCAATGCAGTATCCTCAAAGATGGAGGAGGGAGATTTTTCTCTAACTTACGGCAAAGCATTAATGAGTAAAACATATTGATGAACGACGAAAAGATCCTAACTATATAAAGAAAATGTACAAGACATTTTTCCTGACAATCACATCGCTCCTAGCATCGGTCAGCATGTCCTTTGCACAGACAACGCTGCCTCCTCTGAAAGTCAGCGGGCGGAATCTTGTTGACGACAACGGACAGGCTGTTGTGCTCCATGGTGTGATGGATACGCCAAATCGCTATTTCAACAGCTGGAGATGGCAGGGATGGAAAAGCAGCTACGGACTCGAGGACGTAGACCCCTGCATAGAATATTTCGAAAAGATATTCACTGCAATAACAGACCATGAACAGGGAGCATATTGTACAGTCTTCAGACTGCATCTCGACCCTTGCTGGACAAACGACCCCAACAAGCCTCTCATAGGCGAGGGTGGAGAGAACAACATCAGCCAGTTCAGTGCCAGCAGACTCACGACTTATTGGTTGAAGTTGTACAGTAAAATTATGGAAAGCGCATTAGCTCATGGACTCTATGTCATACTAAGACCACCTGGCGTCTGCCCACATGACATTAAAGTCGGAGATGAGTATCAGCTATACCTTCAGAATGTATGGGGCACGTTGACACAGTCAAAACTGCTGAAAAAGTATGCCGGACAGGTCTCTATAGAACTTGCTAATGAGCCTGTGAATATAAAGGATGCCAACGGCAAAGACTCCCAGACAGCCATGAGGGATTTCTTCCAGCCTGTCGTCGACGTAATAAGGAATAACGGATTCACGGGAATACTATGGATTCCAGGGACAGGATGGCAGTCACAGTATGCTCCTTACGCCAAATATCCAATAACTGACCCTCTTGACAACTATGGATATGCCGTACATGTCTACCCTGGATGGTACGGAGCGAGCGACAAGTCATACGACCACCAGGCTTTCATTGACCAGTTCCATGCACAGGTGCCCGTTGTCGACACAAAACCTATCATGGTCACTGAGATTGACTGGAGCCCAGAGAATCCTGATGGAGAGGGTAAATACAACGAGTGGGGTGAATGGGTGCTGCCTAACTATGGAACATGGGGCACTGCCTCAACATCAAAATGGGGAAATGCATGGAAGGCTGTACATGACCACTACGCGAATATCGGCATGACGCTGACCTCTACAGACGATCTGGTGGATATTGACGAGTATCTGAGTACAGGAGTCGTCAGACCTAACTTCACGGCTGCAAAATCTAAAGGACTTTATAAAGAGTGCTGCGCCTATACCTGCTTCAAGTGGTATGAGGAATTCTACAAGGGAGAGGCAGCTGGCATACGTCAGACAGAACTGCGAGATGTTGTAAGCGAGAAATATTTCTCCATTGATGGAATACCTCTGAACAGTACATCGGGATATAATGGGCTGCGTATATGTGTAAGGACATATAGCGACAATACGACTTCAAAAAGAATAGAAGTCACAAGATAGCCAAGATAGTCCCCCCACAATCGTCATCATAAAAAAATCTATCGATGTGTCTGTGGGATGAACATATTGTAGGTAGTGAGTTCTTCAGGCTGATTATTACAATGCAGATGAAGAATACTCAGAATGAATTGATAAGGATATAGTTTTTAGTTAGTTGCATAAGATTCGTGATCATCGAGAAATCTTCGGTGCGTGTGTTGCCAGCATCTGGGAAGACACTGTCAGCATAGTACCGAAGATTCGATGTATCGAATGGAAGCGTAAACCGTGAGACTTATCCACATCTAAAACTGCTGAAACCAGAGTCATTATCCCCGTTAGTAAACCTTGCTGACTACTTGATATTTGACTCTTATCCAATACAAACGGAATTAAGTAAAACAATTATGGATACTATCTGAAAAGAATGCCATATACCTGGTCCAGCTTATATGCCCCACTCTGAGTGTGAGGTATACTAAGCCGGATTTCGTCGTTGTTATATAAAGTGGTGATAGAGAATCTTATAATTAACAGTTTAATGTAACTGCTTGATATTACATGATTTGACTATCTACCCCTTCATTATCGACGAACATCAGTATGATATTTACATATACCTTAATTTAAAATTATAATGAAAAGAACTAACCAAATGATCAAAACATTCGCAACACTGTTGCTTATGATGGTTATGTGTGTCGGAGCCTTGGCTCAGTCAAACATAACTATTACCGGCACGGTGAAAGATTCGAATGGAGAGGAGCTCATTGGCGCCTCTGTCGTTGTGAAAGGCAACACGTCGCTTGGAACAGTTACCGATTTCAATGGTAATTTCCAGCTCTCTGTGCCTTCAGAAAATTCGGTTATCGTTGTCAGCTATGTCGGCATGGTGACTGAACAGTTTAAGGTTGAAGCGAAACGCAGCTTCAATGTCACCCTCTCAGAGAACAACCAGCTTTCAGAGGTCGTTGTCGTAGGATACGGCCAGCAGAAGAAGGCATCGGTCGTTGGTGCTATCACACAGACCACAGGTCAGGTGTTGGAGCGTACTGGTGGTGTGTCGGATATCGGTTCAGCCCTGACAGGTAACCTGCCTGGTGTCATCACATCGTCTTCATCAGGTATGCCTGGTGAGGAAGACCCTAAGATTGTCATCCGTGGTGTCAGCTCATGGAACTCTTCTGACCCTCTCGTCCTCGTCGACGGTATAGAGCGTCCGATGTCAAGCGTTGATATCCACTCAGTGCAGAGCATCTCTGTTCTCAAGGATGCTTCTGCAACAGCCGTTTACGGTGTCAAGGGTGCCAACGGTGTCATTCTTATCACAACAAAACGTGGTACAGAGGGAAGGGCGAAGATCTCTGCAAGTGCAAGCTCCGCCATAAAGTTCGTCTCCAAGCTCCCTGAGACCTACGGCTCTGCCGATGCTCTCTACTATGTCAATAAGGCCGTCAAGCACGAGCTCGGACTGCAGCCATCAAGCTGGGGAAACATCAGCTCCACTGATTTCATGAACAATTATAATGCCCCGGCAGGAAGCATCGACCCAGAGACAGGCTTCCTCATGAGCGAGCGATATCCTGACGTTGACTGGCAGAAAGAGCTCTTCAATGACTACGCCATGTCATACAACGCGAACGTGAACATCGCCGGTGGCACGAAGGCTGTCAAGTACTACGCCGCTATCGACTACCAGCATGAGGGCGACCTCTTCCGCGAGTGGGATAACAACCGCGGATATAAGGGTGGTTATGGATTCAACCGTATCAATGTCCGTTCAAACCTCGACTTCCAGCTCACAAAGACGACACTCCTCAAGGCCAATATATCTGGTAGCCATGGCATACGCAAATCGCCTTACGGACTTGAGCCAAACTCATGGCATGAGTCACAGCTCTGGCAGGCAGCTTACTCCGCTCCGCATGATACATTTGTCCCTCAATACAGCGACGGCACATGGGGGTACTATCCAAATGAACCCCAGGACTCTCCAAACTCTGTGACAAACCTTGCCCTTCATGGTGCAGGACAGATAACCACCACACGTATTAACACTGACTTCACCCTCGAGCAGGACCTCTCCTTCATCACAAAGGGCCTTAAGGCCTCTGCCCTCGTATCGTGGGATAATGTCTTCGTTGAGAATAACCGCGGTATCAACGATCTTAATCATGCTGCACAGTATAAGTGGATTGACCCAAAGACTGGCGAAGTGAAATATGCTGAGCCAGCGGGTGGAAAAAACAATTTTGACTTCACTGAGACTATCGCATGGTCAACAGATGGTGGAGCACTCGATAACAATAAAACCCAGCGTAATCTCTTCTACCAGGCACAGTTATACTGGGGAAGAAAGTTCGGTATACACGATGTGACAGCCATGGGTGTGTTCAACCGCTCAGAGCGTGCCCAGGGTTCTGAGTTCACAAACTACCGTGAGGACTGGGCCTTCCGTGCCACATATAACTATGACAACCGTTACATGCTCGAATACAACGGTGCATACAACGGCTCAGAGAAGTTCTCTCCAGACAACCGCTTCGCATTCTTCAACTCTGGCGCTATCGGCTGGAACGTTGCCAACGAGAAATGGTTCAAGCCAGTCTCTGAGTTGCAGCTCTTCGGACGCAATATCATTGATATCCTCAAGATTCGATACTCATATGGTGAGATTGGTGAGGACAGCGTCTGGGATCGTTTCCTCTATCAGACACAGTGGTCTTACGGCGGAACCACAAAACTCGACTCTACCAACCCTAACTCTGATTCGCCTTACACATGGTATAAGGAGTCGAAGGTAGGTAACCCTAATATTCACTGGGAGAAGGCTGTAAAGCAGAACCTCGGTATTGACTACTCTTTACTCAATGGTCTCATTGCCGGTACGCTTGAGTTCTTCCACGAGAAGCGTTCTGACATTATGATTGCAGGCGGAAACCGTGCCGTACCACAGTACTTCGGCGCCCAGGCTCCTTACATGAACAAGGGACGTACGAAGACAACTGGTTACGAGCTTGAGATGCGCCTGAAATACACTTTCGCAAATGGGCTCCACGCTTATGCCAACATGAACATGACACATGCCAAGAACGTTGTCTTAGAGCATGACGACCCCGCATATCTCCCTGATTATCAGAAGAACGCGGGCTTTGCAATAGGTCAGGGTAAGAGCTACATTGATAATGGTACAGCCCAAACATGGGATGAGGTCATCGCCATGACCCCGCACAATACGAATGACAACCAGAAGCTTACCGGACAGTATATCATCACTGACTTCAACGGTGATGGCGTCATCGACTCTAACGACAGCGCTCCTTACGGATTCACTGGTACACCGCAGAATACATATAATGCCACAATCGGCTTCGAGTACAAGGGCTTCAGCTTCTTCGCACAGTTCTATGGTGTGACAAACGTCAGCCGTTACGTGGCTTTCAACTCACTCCCGAAACCTTACCTTCACACAGTCTTCAAGGAGGGTGATGTGTGGTCAGTTGATACTCCTAACGGAATCCCGGCTCTCCGCGTGAACACCACTCCAAGTTACTATGAGGGTACACGATTCCTCTATGATGGCTCTTTCTGCCGTCTGAAGAACCTTGAGTTCGCATACACATGGAACGGTGGTTGGATAAAGAAGCTTGGTCTCAACATGCTCCGTGTTTATGTCAACGGAAACAACCTCTTCCTCTGGACCGACATGCCTGACGACCGTGAGTCAAACTTCGGTGGTACAGGTCTCGCCTCACAGGGTGCTTATCCTACAATGAAGCGTATCAACTTCGGTCTGAAGTTCGAGTTGTAATCACACACATATAAATGACAATACATTATTATATATAATATGAGTAATCTATTTTCCAAATATAAGTCAGTTGCAGCTTCGCTCGTTCTCGGTCTCTCTCTGGCGATGACAACAAGCTGTACAGACTATCTTGACAAAGCGCCTGAGTCAGATGTCTCTGCCGATGCTGCTTTCAAGAACTTCATGAGCTTCCAGGGCTTTACTGAAGAGCTATACCTCTGTATGCCAGACTTCACTAAGAGTTACTGGACAACATCATGGAACTGGGGTGAGGATGATATCATGGCTGTCGGTATCAACTTTCACATGAGCTACAAGGTCGACCAGGGCGACTTTTGGGGTTGGCAGCAGGAGTTTGACGGATGGGGCGCAAGCTTCATGGATCAGGGTGCAACCTTCAATCCAAATGACCGTTTTAGCCGCGGACTGTGGAAAGGTGCATGGTACGGAATACGCAAGGCAAACCTCGGCCTTGAGAATATGGACCTCATGACCTCTGCCACTCAGGAAGAGCGCAATGCCATCAAGGGACAGCTTCTCTTCTTCCGCGGATGGTTACACTTCCAGCTGATGCAGTATTTCGGCGGACTGCCTTATCTCGACCATACTGTAGCTGCTGACCAGCCTATGACGCTTCCTCGTGAGTCTTGCCAGGCATGTGCCGACAAGGCAGCACAGGACTTCCGTGAGGCTGCTGACCTCCTCCCGATTGATTGGGACAAATCGTCTGTAGGACGTAACACCCTCGGGAAAAACGGATTCCGCATCAATAAGATAACCGCTCTCGCTTATCTCGGAAAGGTGAACCTATGGGCTGCTTCTCCGCTTGTCAAAAACTCTGACGAGAAGATGAATGTTAACTCAAAGGCCAGCACATACGAGTATGACACAAAGTATGCGCAGCAGGCTGCCGACGCGCTTGGCGAGCTTCTCACACTTGTTGAGTCAGGACAGACACAGTACAAGCTTGTTGACTTCTCTGAGTATTCTGACCTCTTCTACACATGGAACAAGAACATGCTTCCTCCAGGATCTACAGAGAACATCCTCCGTGCCATTGCAGCTGACGCATGGCAGAACTCACACTTCGGAGTGTTCACAGAATTCGGCGGACAGATTCTTACTGGTGGTCAGGCTTTCTCACAGCCAACAGCCAACTACGTGAACTACTACGGTATGGCCAACGGTCTCCCTCTTGATGACCCTGAATCAGGTTTCGACCCTACACATCCTTGGAAAGACCGTGACCCACGCTTCTATCATGACATCGTATACGATGGCGTGAAGGTTGTTGAGGGCACTATCGAGCCAGAAACCAACCGCTACGCAAACCTTTATACCGGAGGTACTTACCGTGACGATATTAACGAGAGCCGTACAGGTTATTTGCTTTATAAGTTCATACCTATGCTCGCAAACAAATACGACATGGGCAGCACTTATAACAAGCTCTATATTGATGTACCTTATCTCCGTCTCGCAGATTGCTATATTATGTACGCAGAGGCATGTGCGGCAATAGGTGGCTCAAGCACGAAATCGGCCAACTGTTCACTCACAGCCCTCGACGCTATAAACAAGATCAGGCAGCGTGCCGGTGTCGCTGATGTAGCGGCAAAGTTCACAGGCGACAAGAACAAGTTTATGGACGAGGTGCGCCGCGAGCGTGCCGTAGAGCTCTCATTTGAGGGACACCGTTTCAATGACCTCCGTCGCTGGCTTCTCCTCGACAAGGCTCCATACAATATCAAGACCTCTCAGGAGTTTGTGCGTGCTGGCAATCTCGACCCGAAGAATCCTCAGGAGACTCTCGTTTCCGGATGGTCAGAGAAGCTGATTCTCACACGTAACTTCACACAGAAGCACTGGTGGATGCCACTCAAGAAGAAGGACACATCGCTGTATCCTGAATTCTTCCAGAACCCAGGATGGTAATAGTGGCTGTCAAACTCTATTAAAGAAAATAAAGAATAAAGAAGATAATACTTTATGAACAATATAATTTCAAAATACAAAGGTATTCTTCCCATCTCACTTTTCGCCCTGCTCTCACAAGGCGTGATGGCACAGGAATCTGCTGATACAAGGGCCGACTCCATCAACGTGGCTTTCCGCAAGTCTGATGTCCGCGATGTGATTGTTCCTGTCAGCAAGGTTAATGTGAGTGAGTTGATGGAGAAGAATTACAATACCTATAGCCTTGACAATATGCAGGCTCTCACAGCAGGCTATAATGGACAGTTGTGGAATCAGGGCGAGGCTCTTGTGCTTATCGATGGTGTGCCACGTGATGCAAACAACGTGCTCCCTACAGAGATTGAGGATATCACATTCCTCAAGGGCGCTTCTGCTGTAGTCCTCTATGGCAGCCGTGCCTCAAAGGGTGTCATCCTCATTACTACAAAGCGAGGCTCCATAGCCCCCCTCAAGATATCGGCACGAGCCAATTACACCATGGATGTGGCAAAGTCGTTCCCCACTTATCTTGACGGCGCAGAGTACATGACACTCTACAACCAGGCCCTCGTCAACGATGGTCTATCTCCTAAGTTCACTGACGAGCAGATTTACAATACTGCCGCAGGCACAAACCCATACCGCTATCCAAACCAGCAGTTCTATACGTCTGACTATCTTAACAAGACAAAGTCACGCTACGACGTGACAGCTGAGTTCCAGGGCGGTGGAAAGTTCGCACAGTTCTATACTAATGTCAGCTACTACCGCCAGGGTGACTTCATAAACTTCGGTGAAGGAAAGAACAACTATACAGACCGCCTGAATGTACGTGGCAACATTGACCTCCAGCTCTCTGACTGGGCTTCTGGCTGGGTTAACGCTAATGCTACATACTACAACCAGCACGGTTCAAACTCAAACTTCTGGAGTGCGGCCTCTACACTGCGTCCTAACCGTGTGGCTCCGTTCATCCCTGTTTCGTTCATAGACCCATTGGATGTTAACTCTCTTAATCTCATCCAGAATACGAGAAACATCATCCATAACCCTGCCGGACTGCCAGCGGGAGACTATTTCCTTGGAGCCACGCAGGAGGACCAGTCTAATGCGTTCGCAGACATGTACAGCGCTGGTTACAACACATGGACAAGCCGACAGTTCCAGTTTGATGCAGGTGTGAAGTTCGACCTGAAGTCTATCCTTAAGGGACTCTCTTTCAAGACAAACTTTGCGGTTGACTACAAGACTTCTTACTCCACATCGCTCAATGACCAGTATGCAACATTTGGAGTTAACTGGACACAGATAGACGGTTATGATGTTATTGGTTCTTTGACCCAGTACGGTCAGGACAAGCACACAGGAACCCTCAATGCCAGCAATTCTGCTGAGCAGCAGACAATCGCATGGAACGGACAGTTTGATTATGTCAACTCATGGGGCGACCACAACCTCCACGCCACTCTCGTTGCCAATGGCTACCAGCAGACTATCAGCGGTGAATATCACAGAGTGAGCAATGCCAACCTCGGTCTGCAGGCATCGTACAATTTCGCACATAAGTACTATGTTGACCTTGCTGCCAACGCAGTACACTCAGCAAAGCTTCCTGAGGGGAATCGCAAGGCCATTTCTCCGTCTGTCACTCTCGGATGGCGTCTCACATCAGAAGATTTCATGAAGGATATGGACTGGCTCGACGACCTGCGCCTTACAGCTGGCTACACTGTCCTGAACCAGGATCTCGACATCGCTGAATATTTCATGTACAAGGATATATTCACAGCCACAGGCACATGGTGGGGATGGTCTGACGCTAATAACTCTATCCAGACTTCTGACTCACAGCGTGGTGGCAATGATGAACTGTCTTTCGTGAAGCGTAAGGAGTTCAATGTCGGCCTGAACGGTGCTCTCCTGAAGAACAAGCTGACATTCTCTGTCAACTATTTCAACACAACTGTTGACGGACTTCTCGCACAGCCAGACTACATCTATCCAAGCTATATGCATACCTACTGGCCAGTCTCTACATTCGTGCCTTATATCAACTACGGCAAGAACCGCCGTCAGGGTATCGACTTCGCTATCGCCTATAACGACAAGGCTGGAGATTTCGAGTGGGGCGTACAGGCTTTCGGCCAGACAACAACATCCAAGAATCTCCGTGTCGCTGAGAACGTAGAGTTTGAGTACCAGCGCTCTGAGGGCAAGGCTACTGACGCCATTTGGGGTCTTGAGTGCCTTGGCTACTACAACAGCCAGGAGGAGATAGACAATGCCGAGGCAAAGAGCTCTTTCGGCACAGTGATGCCTGGCGACCTCAAGTACAAGGACCAGAACGGTGACGGCATTATCGACTCTAAGGACCAAGTTGTTCTCGGACGTTGGGGTGCCAAGTTCAGTGGTGGTCTCAACCTCACTCTCAAGTACCGCAACTTCACTCTCTTCGCAATGCTCACAGGCCAGTTTGGCGGTAACGCAATCAAGAACGACACTTACAACTGGGTATACGGCGAGCGCAAGTACAGTGATGTTGTACGTGGAGCATGGACCGCGGAGAAGTTCAAGAACGGCGAGATGATATCTTACCCACGTCTGACAACACAGAGTCCTGACAACAACTTCAGGACATCAGACTATTGGATGTACAAGACAGACCGTCTTGATCTCGCTCGTGTTCAGATCACTTATGATTTCAGTAAGTCCCTCTTCGGTCCTAAGAGCATCGTGAAAGGCCTTCAGATTTATGCCAACGGCAACAGCCTCCTGACTATTGCTGGTGAGCGTGATCAGATGGAGCGTAATGTAGATTCCTCTCCTCAGACACGTAGCTTCACTCTCGGTGCCAAGGTAGAATTCTAATCATCGAAAAAAAGAAAATAATTTTTTACGGTTTATGAATAAAATGATTTCAAAATACAAGGTTGGCGCCGCAATGCTTGGTATGACGCTCACACTCGGGCTCACAAGCTGCGATGATCTCTTCGAGCCGGCTATTGAGAACCACCTCGGCTTTGACTATGCCTACGAGCACCCGGACTATGCTGACGGCGTTCTTGGCAATGCTTACACACGCCTCCCTAACGGTTCATATTCATTCAATGATGTCGCCACTGACGATGCTGTCTCTAACGATGTTACGAACAGTTACCGCAAAATGACAGGTGTCGACAGCTGGACATCAAATAGCAATCCTATTGAGACATGGCGTAACTGTCGTGCCGCTATCCAGTACATCAATCTCTTCCTCGCTAATGTTGATAAGGTAAACTGGAACAGCGACCAGACTATCCGCGATATGTACCACCAGCGTTATGTCGGTGAGGCACGCGGACTCCGTGCCCTCTTCATGTACTATCTCCTCCGCGCGCATGGAGGTTATGATGCTCAGGGCAACCTTCTTGGTGTACCCATCATTCTTGAGCCGACAACAGTGACATCAGACTTCAACACCCTTGAGGTACGTGCTTCTTTCGCCGACTGTATGAAGCAGCTGATAGAAGATGCAGAAGAGGCTATACGTGTTCTCCCTGTCGACTATGAGAATACAGACAATGAGACAGAGACAGTCAACTGCTTCGGAAAGACATACACCGTCTCGAAGGCTACTTACAACCGTGTCCTCGGTACAAACTTCTCAGGCCGTTTCTCAGGCCGTATTGCACGTGCCGTCCTTGCTCAGGCTGCTCTCCTTGCTGCTTCTCCGGCTTATGCCGACGGCAGCGGTGTGACATACGAGCAGGCAGCAAAGTATGCCAAGGCTGTTCTTGACCTCAATGGAGGCGTGGCAGGGATTGCTGCCGATGGTCTCGAGTGGTATGCCGACCCAAACATGAAGAATCTCTCAGGCGGCCAGTGTCCCAAGGAGGTAATGTGGCGTACAGAGAAGAGTGAGAACAACAGTCTCGAGACAGACAATTACCCTCCATCAATTTATGGAAACGGACGTATTAACCCGACACAGAATCTTGTCGACGCCTTCCCTATGGCAAACGGCTATCCTATCTCTGACGTTATGAGCGGTTATGACCCCAACAACCCATACTCAGAGCGTGACCCACGTCTTGCCAAGTATATTATCTTCAACGGACAGGCTGCAGGCTCATCAAATGCTACTATCAACACTCAGGCCGACAACACCTCTAACCTTGACGGCCTCAATAAAGATGTGTCTAAGTCAACCCGTACTGGCTACTATATGAAGAAGCTCCTACGTCAGGACATCAATCTCGACCCTAATGTGAACGGCAAGCAGCTCCACTATACCGCACGTATACGTTACACAGAGCTTTACCTCGACTATGCTGAGGCTGCCAACGAGGCTTACGGCCCTAAGGGTGGTACAGGTTATTCTGCCTACGATGTCATCAAGGCCATCCGTCAGCGTGCCGGACTTATGGATATCAATGGCGAGGATGGTTACCTTGAGCAGTGTGCTACTAGCAAGGAGAAGATGCGTGAGCTCATCCGCAATGAGCGTCGCATTGAGCTCTGCTTCGAGGGCTTCCGCTTCTGGGATCTCCGTCGCTGGAAGGCAGACATCAAGCAGGAGGCCAAGGGTATTAGTATCACAAACTCTGGAGATGGAAAGAAGTACGAAGTCATCTCTGTCGAGACACGCAACTTCAAGGACAACGGCTACTACGGCCCTGTTCCTTATGACCAGATTCTCAACTTCCCATCACTCGTCCAGAACGCAGGGTGGTAAGAATGAATATCAATAATTAGGTAACATAACTAATAAACTGTAATGAAAGCCTGAGGCATTGAGAATGCAAGCATTCATATAAATGCACTGTTTTCTCGCCAATCCAAAGCAAACATATTTTCTTTGGTCTTTTGGCTTAACGAAAACGTTCTTTCCTTGATGCGCAGGCCTTCATACAGACAATAATTAAATCATAGTCACTACAATGAATACAACGTTCAGAAAAATAGGAGCTGTTGTGATGGGGATAACACTCATTACCACCCTCACCACTTCTTGTTCTAACAGCGACTGGGAGACCTCCTCTATCCCAGGAGGCATTGAACAGGGCGGTAATAACGGTAAAGTCTCTGTCTATTTCTCAATGCAGGCACCTATACGTACCATCACCCTTGGCAATGACGACGATGCTGTCAATACTGACGATAACGCTCATCAGTTCAAGCTTATGGCTACTATCGGCGGAATATACAAGAACACGAAGGACCGCAAGATATCTTATGCCATTGACCCTTCTCTCCTTGACGAGAGTACAGGCATGGAGGTGCTCCCATCCTCTTACTATACCATAGAGGACGGCAGCCTTACCATCCCCGCCGGAAGCATTGTCGGCGGTGCGACGGTGAAGCTGACAGACGCGTTCTTCAACGACCCCAAGGCAGCTACGACCCACTATGTGCTTCCTGTCCGCCTCGTCTCCACCAACGATTGTGATACAATCCTTGAGAGCAAGAACTACCAGCTTCTCTGTGTTAAGTATAAGAACCAGTATACAGGTCTATACTGTAAGACAGGTACATCAGACGTACAGACACTTAAGACCATCACCCATAAGAATGAGGATGCTCTCGATGTAGTGTCAACATACGACATGAACACATCAAGTGTCAAATTCAGTTACCCTGTCAAGGAGCTGCGTTATAACTCAAAGAACAACTCATGGGATGAGGCTGATGCCACACACGACATCGCCCTCACTCTCAAGTTCTCAGGAGAGAGCTGCCAGGTGCTTCAGGGCGACAAGGTTGTCGGTACAGGCTCTTTCACTCCTCGTGGCATACAGGACTTCTCTGACAAGAACCGCATGGCAGACTGTCTGAAGCTCAAATTCACTGTCACCACTGTCACCAATGCCGGTGATGCTGACCACGAGAAGATTTGGACCATCAATGCTGACTACGTAATGTCGATGATGTCACGTAACAATAAGCTGGAGTCCTGGAAGTAATTTTCGTAAACAACCCAAGGGAGTGTGAGGCGAGTCTTTATTACAGTCATCCTCACCTCCCAATATGAAAAAAACGATTCATATCTATGAAAATCAATAAATCATTTATACCTGCGCTACTCTGTCCGCTCATGTTGGCGGGCTGTGCAGACTGGGACGACTGGAACTATGATGTCGAGAAGCCTCAGACAATCGCTGAGTACGAGTATCTTAACGATTATTCTCCAATCAAGGAATATCTCGACCGTTCTGCTCATCCAAACTTCAAGGTTGGCGTAGCGCTCGCTGCGGCCGATTACAACAATCAGGGACCGCTCTTCCGCCTTGCCGCCCATAACTTTGATGAGATTGTTGCTGGCAACGCCATGAAGATGGCCTCATGTGTCAACGACCAGGGCGCTATGGATTTCGGTACTGTTACATCTTTCGTAAGCAATGCTGAACAAGCAGGACTCACTGTCTATGGACACACTCTCGCTTGGCATGAGCAGCAGCCAAAGAAGTGGCTTGAGAAGTTGCTGGCTGACAAGGAGCTTGACATCGACCCTAACGAGAAGATTGAGCGTGAGGTGAAGACACAGAGCTACAAAGGACTCACAAAGTTCCCTTTCTTTGTGATGGGTTACGAGCCTGAGATTATCAACGGTGTGCTCACCAGCAACTGTAGCGATTGGCACCAGTATTTCGTTATTGATGGTCTCAGCGGACTTGAGGAAGGGCAGACATACAAGGTGTCGGCCATGATACGTGCCAGCAAGGAGCATACCATCAATGTCCAGTTCGGTAACTGGGGGCAACTCGCAGAGGCTAAGATGAAGGTGGGAACAGAATGGAAGGAATGTTCTGTTGAATTCCAGTGCCCTCCAACTGCTACTGGTTTCTCTGTCTTCCAGCCTGGTGTTTTCGATGGTACAATAGAAATTCAGTGGGTAAAAGTTTCTAAGCTCGAGACTCCAGCAATGGAGGTTGAGCAGGAGGTTAAGTATCAAACTTACACAGACGGTCCTTTCCCATACTATCCAATGGGTTGCGAACCTCCAGTAGTTAATGGTTGCATTCACTTCGTTCCAACAGGCGACTGGTCACAGTTCTTCTGTCTCCCTGGCGGTGAGAACCCTCTCACTCCTGGTGAATATGCCGTTTACGTCGAGATAAAGTCTTCAAAGGCTGGCTCCATAAAGCTTACAGTACAGAACGGATGGGGAGGCGATGCCGAGAACTTCACAGGTAATGTTGCTCTTAAGGAAGGCTGGACAACTTCAAGCTTCCGCATGAAGCTCGAGCAGGGCGGCAAATACGATATGATTCTCAAGCCAGAGACTTTCGACGCTACTCTCGACCTTAAGTCTATCACTATCAAGAAGATTGTGAAGATGAATTCTATCCCTCTCACTCCAGAAGAGAAGAAAGACACTCTCGTTTGGGCTATGAACAAATGGTGTCAGGGAATGATTCAGGCTACTCAGGGCAAGGTAAAGGCTTGGGACCTCATCAACGAGGCTGTCTCTGGTGGTGGAAATGTTCATGGTGGCATCTACGCTCTACATTCTGAGACAAACGTTTCTCCTGACGATGCTACAAGATGCTTCTATTGGCAAGACTACTTCTCTCCAGAGGAGTACGGACCAATCGTAGAGAAGGCTGCCCGCGACGCATATGCTTCAGTAGAAGGCGCCAACCCTGCCGACCTCAAGCTCTTCATCAACGACTACAACCTTGAGTCTGACTGGGATCAGAACCATAAGGTCAAGTCTCTCGTTGAATGGATAAAGATCTGGGAGGCAAAGGGTAAGGAACTTGGTTGGAACACAAAGATTGATGGTATTGGCACTCAGATGCACATCAGCTACTACGAGAACGAACAGATTCAGCAGAGCAAAAAGAATGCCATCGAGAACATGTTCAAGATCATGGCGGCTTCTGGAAAGCTCGTACGTGTTTCTGAGCTCGATATGGGCTACGTAGATGCTAACGGTAAAACTGTAACAACAGAGATGCTTCAGAAACTCCCTATCGCTGAACGCCTTGCAAAAGAGAAGGCAATGGGCGACTTCTACAAGTGGATCATCCAGAAGTACTTCGAAATAGTTCCTACAGCTCAACAGTACGGCATCACACAGTGGTGCATCACCGATTCTCCTGCTGATTCAGGATGGCGCAAGGGTGAGCCAGTTGGCCTTTGGACTATCGACTATCAGCGTAAACCTGCTTATGCAGGATTCGCCGAAGGTATCGGAGGAAAATAATCACGGGCGTAGCATATAAAACATAAAAACGACAACCCCAGCATCCGCATGGCTCTTATTCATGAGCCGGTGGTTGCTGGGGTTGTCGTTTTTTTTTGTGTGGGCGGGATACAGCGTGATATGCCTCATGTTCACCTCACCCCCACTTTATCCTGTGTAAGCATCCCATCTGTAATGCATGAAGAGGGCTTGCCAGTATCATGGAACACAGTGGGGTTTATGCGCCCCTGCTCCATGCGTTTGTAGAATATCACATACCCACCACGCTCCCAATGAAGCAGCTTCATGCGGGTACGGGAACGGTTCAGGAAAACATACACACTTCCATCGGTAGGACAAAGGGAGTTACTGCGAACAAGAATGCTGAGGGGATCCACGCCTTTACGAAGGTCCACGGCGCGCGTGAACAACAGGAATCTGTCACTTTCATTTAAGTTGAACTTAATATAAATATATTATTATCCGTAACCAGAGCCAATGAGCCTGTCATGAGCACTGTATGGCAGGCT
>OBLI01000413.1_pt1 | contig 44987 bp, 39 predicted proteins | sample 1519701 | NCBI WGS metagenome assembly OBLI01 (sample SAMEA3663005, study PRJEB22513) | pig gut metagenome | biome: pig gut; feature: pig-associated habitat; material: faeces | place: France | collected 2012
TTTGACATAACAAAAACCCCGAAAGTTTTTTGTCTAACTTTCGGGGTTCATGTCACACCAAAGGTCAGCCTCTTTTTTTATTTCGATTGAGCAGAGAATGCTACCTCTCGATGGTAGCCTCGCGGTCCGGTCCGAGTGAGATGATCCTGATAGGAACTCCAAGATATTCCTCCATGAACTTCACGTAGTCCTTGAAGGCCTGTGGGAGGTCTTCCTCCCTGCGGATGCCTGTTAGGTCCTGATTCCAGCCCTTGAACTCCGTATAGACCGGAGTGATCTCTGCTGCGGTGTCGAACGGGAACTTGTCTGTCTCCTTGCCGTCCACGATGTAGGATGTGCAGACCTTGATGGTCTCGAATGTGTCGAGGCAGTCTGACTTCATCATTATCAGGTCGGTTACACCGTCTATCATCACGGTGTATTTCAATGCCACCAGGTCCAGCCAGCCTGTTCTGCGAGGCCTTCCGGTCACGGCGCCGAACTCGTGTCCGATCTGACGGATTCTCTCGCCGGTCTCGTCGAAAAGCTCGGTAGGGAACGGGCCGCTGCCCACTCTGGTGCAGTATGCCTTGAATATGCCATAGACGTGACCGACTCTTGAAGGAGCCACTCCCAGTCCGGTGCAGACTCCGCCAATCGTCGTATTGGATGAAGTCACGAATGGATAGGAGCCGTAGTCAATGTCGAGAAGGGAGCCCTGCGCACCCTCCGCAAGCATAGGCTTTTCGTCCAGCCACTCATTTACAAAATATTCACAATCAATGAGATCGAATTCCTTGAGGAACTCGGCTGCTGACAGCCACTCCGCCTCATTGGCATCCGGGTCGCACTCGAAATCAAGATCCTTGAGAAGCTGGAGATGCCTTGCCTTGAGCCTGGCGAACCTCTCCCTGAAATCAGGAGCGAGGATATCCCCGACCCTGAGGCCGTGGCGGCTTATCTTGTCGGTGTAGGTAGGGCCGATACCCTTGAGGGTGGAGCCAATCTTGCCCTTGCCTGCGGCTGCCTCGTATGCGGCATCCAGAAGTTTGTGTGTAGGAAGGATGAGGTGAGCCTTCTTGGAAATGTGAATCCTCTCCTTTGCGTCAATGCCCATCTTTGCGACATTGCCGCATTCCTCGCGGAATGTGACCGGGTCGAGAACGACTCCGCTTCCTATGATGTTGGTGGAACCCTCGCGGAAAATGCCGGAAGGGATGCTCCTCACCACGAAATTATGTCCGTCGAAATGCAGGGAATGGCCTGCGTTGGGGCCGCCCTGGAATCTGGCTACAGCCGGATATCTTCCGGCCAGCACGTCCACGATTTTTCCTTTGCCTTCGTCTCCCCACTGGAGGCCGAGAACAACGTCAAGTGTCATATTGTCAAGTAGTTATTAAGGTTCTAGAATGGAAGGTCATCTCCCGGGTCTGAAGGATACTCAGGAGCGGCAGGCTGGGCTGCCGGCTGCTGATATGCAGGCTGTCCGTAGGCCTGGGACGGCTGGGCATAGCCCTGCTGTGGCGGCATATATCCCGGCCCCTGCTGCTGATATGCAGGCTGCTGGTATCCGCCATTCTGTCCAGGTGCGGCATAACCCGATGCGGCAGGATTGTCAGAGCGCTTGCCGAGAAGCTGAATCACATCGGCCACCACCTCCGTGGTGTACCTCTTGGCCCCGGTCTGGTCTGTCCAGGACCTGGTCTTCAACTTGCCCTCGACATAGAGCTGTGTGCCTTTCTTCACGAATTTCTCCACCGTGTCGGCCAGGCCTCGCCATACGACGACATTGTGCCACTCGGTGTTTTCCTGCAGATTCCCGTTGCGGTCCTTGTACCTCTCGGATGTGGCAAGAGGGAACGAGGCGACTTTCGGTGCAGGGCCCTGCTGGGCCGGATTACTCTCAAGATAACGTACTTCAGGGTCTTTGCCCACGTTACCGATCAACATTACTTTGTTCAGTGACATATAAACGATATTTTAGCCCTGCAATTTATGAATAAGTTTTGAGATAACCTATTTTTCGGGAGAACATTTTTCCATAGTCACACTCTCCTGATGGCTTCCGACATCGCTCCGCAGTCCGGCTGCCTGCCTGTGAGCCTGAGATATCCTGTAACAGCCTGGTAGAGAAGCCATTCACGGCCGCTGACATAGCGGCATCCGGCTGCATTGATACGGTCCATGACTGCCCCGGAGAATGAAGGAGTCTTGTAGTTGGCCTCGAGAATTACCTTGGCCGGTCCGGCGGGAGGGTTTTCCCCGGCGAAATCTTCTTTGGTGAGGCTGTCAATGGCATCGAGCTTCATCGGAAGTGTGTAGATAATCAGCTCGCACTCCTTCAATGCCGGCCTGAAATCCGTTACCGGGTCCACAATGAAGTTGTATTCAGGAAGTTCGTCTGCGATTCGCTGTGCTTTCTCCGCTGTCCGGTTCATCAGTGCAGTGTCGAATCCCAGTTCGGCGGCGGCCACTGCGGCAGCCCTTCCCGCTCCTCCGCAGCCCACAATGAGGGCCTGGGGCTTCTGCGGAAATATTCTTTCTGACATCTGCCTGAAGAACTGGTGCACCTTGATGTGGGCCCGTTCCCCGAAGGTCTCGCAGAATTCGGCCACAATGCCGGGGAAATATGCCTCGACAATGCTGCATATGATTCCGGTGAAGTCGGAATTGTCGGCCAGGAGGCCTTCCGGGGTCTTCACAATGAGGTTGGATGCACCGATTTTTCTGCAATAAGGGGTGAACAGCTCAGCCTTCCGGAAGGCTTTCTCCTTGAACGGGGCGGTGACATTGATGCCGTCGTACTCATCCAGGAACCTTTTCCATGATGCGTCGAAATCATTGCCCTCGATAAGGTCATATTCCAGTTCTCCGGAGTAGCCCGCATTGAAGAGCACAGGGCTCAGGGAGGTGGCGATCGGGTCGCCGATAAGGCCGAATTTGCTCATTGTCTTGTAGTTTATCGTAATTGCCGACTCCGTGCCGGATGGCGGCTATCTGCCTGCTCCGCCCTGTCTCTGGCGCACCGCCTCGAATGCGAGGATGGCCGCGGAAACCGAGACATTGAGGGAGTCCAGACTGCCAAGCATCGGTATCTTCACGTGGGCGTCTGCCGCCATTCTCCAGACATCGCTGAGGCCCGTGGACTCAGTGCCCATTACTATTGCCGTGCCGCAGGTCATATCGGTGTCGTAGTACCAGGATGAGTCCTGAAGCTGGGCTGTATAGATTTTTATATTATTGTCTTTCAGCCATTTGATGGCTTCTCCCGAGGTGGCTGCAGCTACCTGCCGGGTGAAGATTGCCCCGAGGCTGGCGCGGATGAGATTAGGGTTGTAAAGGTCAGTGAGAGGGTCGCAGATAATCACGGCATCGGCATCCGCAGCATCCGCTGTCCTTAGAACGGCACCCAGGTTCCCGGGCTTTTCCACGGATTCCAGCACCAGGATGAGGGGATTCTCCCGGAGTTTCAGCCCCGAAAGCGGCCGCTCCTTCATGGCCACCTCGGCTACGATGCCTTCCGTGCTGTCCCTGAGGGCTATCCTGTCATATACCGCAGCCGGTACCCGGAAAATGGAAATGTCGTCCCCGCATTGGTCTGCAATGGCCTTTTCCTCCCTTTCGGAAATGATTTCCGGGCAGGTGAACAATGCCTTGACCTCGAACCCCGAGGCGGCGCAATGCAGGATTTCCCTTCTTCCCTCCACGACAAAAAGCGCATTCCCGCGCCTGGTCCTGGATTTCTCCCCAAGCGCGAGAAGCATCTTGATTTTCGGATTCTGGACTGATGTGATTGTCTCGATCCGCATGGTCTTATTCCTGTTCGCCTTCCTGACGGGCAGCAGCCTTCTCCGGCCTCATCTGAGGGAAGAAAAGGACGTCCTGGATGGTGCTCTGGCCGGTCATGAACATTGTGAGGCGGTCGATTCCCATTCCGAGTCCGGATGTAGGAGGCATACCGTATTCGAGGGCCCTCACGAAGTCATAGTCAATGAACATCGCCTCGTCATCGCCCTTACTCTTGAGGGCTGCCTGCTCCTCGAACCTCTCGAGCTGGTCGATAGGGTCATTGAGCTCCGAGTAGGCATTGGCAAGTTCCTTTCCGCATACGAAGAGCTCGAAGCGCTCTGTGAGGGTAGGATCCTCGCGATGTCTCTTGGTGAGAGGGGACATCTCCACAGGATAGTCGGTGATGAAGGTAGGCTGTATGAGGTTCTTCTCGCAATATTCCCCGAAGATGGCGTCAATGAGCTTGCCCTTGCCCATTGTCGGGTCGGTCTCAACATTCAGCTTCTTGCAGGTCTCGCGGAGCTGTTCCTCGTCCATTCCCTTCACATCCACGCCGGCATATTCCTTTATGGCCTCGAGAATCGGAAGTCTGCGGTATCCTGCCTTGAAGTCCACGGTGTTCTCGCCGATGGTGACCTGTGTGGTGCCGTTGACCACTGTGGAAATCTTCTCCAGCATCTTCTCCACGAACTCCATCATCCAGATGTAGTCCTTGTAGGCCACGTAGATTTCCATGCAGGTGAACTCCGGGTTGTGGGTCTTGTCCATTCCCTCATTGCGGAAATCCTTCGCGAACTCATATACCCCGTTGTATCCGCCGACAATCAATCTCTTGAGATACAATTCGTTGGCAATACGGAGGTAGAGAGGAATGTCGAGCGCGTTGTGATGGGTGATGAACGGCCTTGCCGTCGCACCTCCCGGGATGGACTGGAGAATCGGAGTCTCGACCTCGAGGCAGCCCGCATTGTTGAAATACTCGCGCATGGTTGCCACAATCTTTGCTCTCTTCACGAAAACGTCCTTCACCTGGGGGTTCACAATGAGGTCCACATATCTCTGCCTGTAGCGGAGTTCCGGGTCGCTGAATGCGTCGAATACCTTTCCGTCAGCCTCCTTCACGATCGGGAGCACCTTGAGGGACTTGCTGAGAAGTGTCAGCTCTTTCGCATGAACGGAAAGCTGGCCGGTCTTGGTGATGAATGCGAAGCCTTTGATTCCCACAACATCACCGATGTCGAGAAGTTTCTTGAAGACGGTGTTGTACATTGTCTTGTCCTCTCCCGGGCAGATTTCGTCCCTGTTGACATAGACCTGGATTCTGCCGTCAGCATCCTGGAGTCCCATGAATGAGGCTGCTCCCATTATCCGCCTTGACATTATCCTGCCGGCGATGCATACTTCATTGAAATTGCCCTTCTCCGGGTCATAGCCCTCGAGGATTTCCTTCGTTGAGGTGTTGACCGGGTAAAGCGGTGCCGGATAAGGTTCGATTCCGAGTTCCCTGAGCTTTGCGAGAGATTCTCTCCTGATGATTTCCTGCTCGCTCAATTCCATATTTGCCATATAATATTCTGTTTTTATTATTCGTGAATCCACATCCTGCAAAATTAGCATAAATTATCCGATTTTGCTATTCCGGAACTGATTAACCGTAATTTGATTGGAGCTCCCGTCAATGATTGCCTTCAGGGACGGAGGAGATGGAGATGCCTGTCAATGCAGGACGGAAGTTCGGCAGGATTATGGGTCACCATTATGAGAGTCTTGCAGGGATCGGAACAGTATCCGTCAATGATGGTGCGGACTCTCCCGCAATTGGCGTTGTCCAGGCCATGCATCGGCTCGTCAAGCACCAGCAATGGCGGATTCTTCACAAAGGCTCTGGCTACCAGGCACATGCGCTGTTCTCCACTGGACAGCGTAAGGAAATTCCTCTGTGCAAGAGATGCTATGCCGAAGCGTTCCATCCATTCCAGACATTCCGCCCTCCCGCTTTCATCCGGTCTGCGGCAGAGTCCGACGGTGTCGAAGAGGCCGCTTGCAACGATGTCCAATGCAGGAATGTTCCTGTAATAGGAACGGTGCATCTCCGGGGAGACGTAGCCGATATTCCTTTTTATGTCCCAGATGCTTTCCCCGGTTCCGCGCCTGCGCCCGAAAAGCTCTATATCACAGGCATAACCCTGAGGGTTGTCGGCGCAGATGAGGCTCAGCAGCGTGCTTTTTCCGGAGCCGTTGTCCCCGGTCAGAGCCCAGTGCTCCCCCTGCCTTACCTCCCAGTCCAGATTGCGCAGGATTGTCCTGTCCCCATATCTTATCGTTACTCCTTTCAGGCGCAGGACCGCTGCCCTTTCCCTTGCCGATCCTTCTGCGGCATCATCGGTCGGCTTCGTGGCTTTGCAGGCTTCCGAAGATGCGGGTCCGGATGACAAGGCGGCAGATTCCTGCCGGGAGGCCGGCCTGCCAACCGCGGAGGCGGCGGGAAGTTTCGGCCCGACGTCCAGCCCCTTCACCTGGACAACATGGGTAATGAACGGGGGAATTTCCTCCATCCTTGAAAGTACAAGGAGCAGGGTGAGCCCGGCATCATTTATCAGAGTCTCGAACAGGCGGTTGAGCTGATTCCGGGTTCCGTTGTCGAGACCTATGTACGGGCTCTCGATCACAAGCAGCTCCGGCACGCCAAGCAGCTGTTTCACGAGAAGGAATTTTCTCAGCTCGCCGCTGGAGAGGCTGATGATGTACTTGTCCCTCATCTCCTCCAGGCCGAAAACCGACAGCATTTCTTCAGACCCGCGAAATCCGTCTCCCGCTCCGAGGCGGTCCAGGATCTGGCCGACAGTCGGTGTCTCCGGATCTATCTCCATCTGATTCCAGCGCTGCTGCATATAATAGGATGAGTCGAATGCACCGTAGGAATCCCTGAAGCTGATATATCGCATATTGTCGCTCACATATCTGTCCGGGTTCCGGGTGAAGCCGAAACTGATGCTCCCTTTCTTCAGCCTGTGGCGGCCGGTCAGAATTTCGATGAGCCTGGTCTTGCCGGCGGCATTGTCACCCACAACTGCGACCTGCTCTCCCTTCTTCACGGAAAAATTTACCGGCGCAGCCATCGCAAACGAAGCATCCGCAACTTCGCCGTCCCTTATCTCCAAAAGTGTCCCGTTACCTGTCATAGCCATATTCTTGACATTATCTGAAAGCACCTGCTTCCATTCCGGATGCAAATATAAGGAAAGAATCGACATCCCGGTATGGAGCCGTTCCGTACTGCGGACAGGTCCGCTGTCATGCGGAAAATATAATTTTTTATTTCCCCATAAAAATGTAACTTTGTAGGATACGATGAATGTAGTTTTTTGAAGCTTCCGCATATGCCGATCGAAAAGGAATGGAGAATCAGGGAGGCGGCCGACCCCGCTACCGTAGCGCAGCTCTCAGCAGAGCTGGGCATCGACCCTGTGCTTTCCTCATTGCTTGTCCACAGGGGCATAAGGACATTCGAGGAGGCCCGTCTCTTCTTCAGGCCGAGCCTGGAATTCCTGCACGACCCTTTCCTGATGAAGGACATGGACAAGGCCGTGGAACGCATCTCGAAGGCGATTTCCGCCGGAGAGAAGATACTCATCTACGGAGACTATGATGTTGACGGCACTACGGCCGTTTCGCTGGTCTATTCCTTCCTGCGCAAGATTACGGGTAACATTGACTTCTACATTCCGGACAGGTACGATGAAGGATACGGCGTGTCGGCCAAGGGCATCGACTGGGCGGCGGAGATGGGCTTCACCCTCATCATCACCCTCGACTGCGGCATCAAGGCCATCGACAAGGTTGAATACGCCAGGTCCAAGGGCATTGACGTGATCGTATGCGACCATCATCTTCCCGAGCTTGAGATTCCGAAGGCGGTCGCCGTCCTGGACCCTAAGAGGGAGGACTGCAGCTACCCGTTTGACGACCTCTCAGGCTGCGGGGTGGGCTTCAAGCTTGTACAGGCATATTCCCAGAAGCATGGGATCCCTTTCGAGAATCTCCTTCCGCTTCTTGACCTTCTGGTAGTCAGCATAGCCTCCGACCTGGTAAGCGTCACCGGGGAGAACAGGGTGCTGGCGCATTTCGGACTCAAGATGCTGAATGAGAGGCCGCGCACGGGACTCAAGACAATGATTGAGTTCTCCAACCTTGAGCCCGGACACATCACCATCGACGATATCGTGTTCAAGATAGGTCCCAGGATCAATGCGGCCGGACGAATGGAGTCGGGACGCCTGGCTGTCGAACTCCTCACCTCCGAAAATCCTGCGGAGGCGCTTGAGGTCGGAAAGAAAATCAATGACAACAACAACGAGCGCAAGAGCATTGACCGGGAAATTACCGCTCAGGCATTCGATATGGTCCAGAACGGCACCTGCTGCTGTTCCGGCAATGCCGTAGTGGTCTATGCCCCTGACTGGAACAAGGGCGTGGTGGGCATCGTTGCCTCCCGCCTGGTCGAGAAATATTACAAGCCGACATTTGTCCTGACCCGCTCCAACGGTTTCGTCACCGGCTCTGCCAGGAGTGTCAGAGGCTTCGACCTCTATGAGGCGATCAGCAGCTGTGCAGACCTTCTCGAGAACTATGGCGGACATATCTATGCCGCCGGCCTGACTCTCAGGGAGGAGAATCTGGACGAATTCGTCACCCGCATCGACAAGTATGTGGGAGAGCATATCAATGAAGAAATGTCCACTCCGGTGGTGGATGTGGATTCGGAAATCAACTTCTCCCAGATCACCCCGAAATTCTGCCGCATACTCAAGCAGTTCCAGCCTTTCGGCCCGGGGAACAGCTCGCCTGTATTCCTGACGAAGAATGTCTATGACAACGGCACCGGCCGCAAGGTGGGTCCCGGTGGACAGCATCTCAAGCTGGAACTCATCCAGGAATCCCAGCCTTATCACCAGATCTCTTCCATAGCCTTCAACATGGCCGACCTCTTCGCCCATATTCACAATGGAAACCCGGTTGATATCTGCTACAGCATTGTGGAGAACTACTTCAGGGGCAATTCCACCATCCAGCTCCGCATCAAGGACATGAGGGAGAGGGAGGATATCAATCTTTAGCCTTTCCTTTTTCAGAAAGCCATATCACCGTGTCCATTTCCCCGGCAATCGCAGGGTAGGATTTGCCGTCGATGTCAATGGTCCAGTCCGCCGCGGCCTCGTAAATTGCGGCGCGCCGGGACATCATTTCCTCAATCTTCGCCCTCAGGGAATCCCTGTCCGACTGGCTGTCTCCGAGCATCGGACGCTCCCCGGGATATTTGTACAGATTGTCCACGAGAGTTTCTGTAGTGGCTCTGAGATATATGCAGACGGTCTTTCCGCCAATGAGAGAGGCCGCCTCCGGAGTGGTCAATGTGCCGCCTCCGAGAGAAAGCACGGTCCTTCCTGTCCCGTTATCCCTATCCTCCAAAACGCTCTTCAACGTTTCCAGCTCAACCGCCCTGAAGAGTTTTTCGCCGCCTTCCGCAAAGATCTCCTTCACCGACTGTCCTCTTCTCTTCTCGATCATCTCGTCAAGGTCGATGAAATCCCAATTCGAAATGCGGCAGAACAGCTTTCCTATGCTGCTCTTGCCGCATCCCATGAATCCTGTAAGTGAAACTGTCATTTTCTCCGGAGATAATACAGCCTGGCTAAATGTCGAAGAGGTTCGGCTCTTCCTCCTCATCGCCACTTTCCGTGTCGCCTCCGTCCTCCGGGTTTTCGGCAGGGCGGTACATTGACTCAGGGCTGAAGTTGTCCTCATCCTGAACTGTCTCTTCGCTCAGGTTCACGATTTCCTGAGCCTCCTCATCCTGCACGTCCTCGTCACCCGGCTTCACGAGCGGCTCAATGAATTCTACCTTGAGCACGTCGTACCTGTGGCATCTGTTGCCCTTGGCGGAAATGCCCTTGACAGCTATGAACTCTTCGGCGTCGAATTTCTCCGGTTCCCTGTGCTCCTGTCTTCCGGTGAATGTCACCATGAATTGAGGATGCCTATCCGAACTGAAATCCGCGAGGTAGTTCCCCTTGCCCTCAGGCACGAAGAATGCCGGGCTGTTGTTGCTCTCGGGGAATGTGAAACGCTTGATGTAGAACTGCTTGCTGGCTCCGTCGAAATAAAGGGCCGCAAATGTCCTGGCAGGGTTATATTTCTCTATCAGGAGAATCTCGCCCTGATACCTGTTGCTAAGGTCGTAGGATGTGGTGTAATATGTTCCGTTCCTGAACACTGCGAGAATCTTCTCATCCCCGCTGAACTTCCCGAGATGTGTTCCGCGTCCGTCCTCATTCAGTCTCTGGACGTCGTTGTCGAACCAGATATCCTTGCCCTCGATTGTGGATATTCCCTTGGATTTCAGCACTATGCGCTGGATGGCATTCTTTGTCACGAGATTTCCCCTGGACGTCTTGCCCTTTATGGCGAGGGTGGAAAAATCATATTCGGCATTGAGCTTCTTGAGCTTCGGCCTGGCTCGGAAATACATCTTTACGGTCTCTGCCTCTCCGTTGTGATTGACGGAGAACCATACGATGGACGAACCCGGCCTGCCCTGGGTGATGTCGTATTCCTTGTCCCTTGTGACGCTTGTGATGGCGAACCTTTTGGCGTAATAGACACTGGCCTTGCCGTCCCTGTAAATCACATTGTATATGGTACGCGCGTCACCTCTGTCGAAGATGCCGACATACAGGAGGTTCTTCCCGAAGAATGCCTTGTCTGCAACCTTGGAAATGATGTATTTTCCCTCCTTGTTGATGACAATGATTTCCGCAATGTCGGAGCAGTCGCATATGAACTGTCCTTCGTCGTCCTTCTTCAGGCCGATCCCGACGAAGCCCTCGGCCATGTTGGCATAGAGTTTCGCATTGTTGCTCACTACCTTGGTCGCAGCGATGGTTTCGAATCCGGTGATTTCGGTGCGGCGCGGGAAGTCCTTGCCGTACTTGTCCCTGATTCCCTTGAAGAACTTGATGGTATATTCCGTCAGGTGGTCGAGATTGTCCCGGACCTTGCCCATCTCCTTCTCGAGATCCCTGATTTTCTCGTCGATGACCTTGGTGTCGAACTTGGAAATCTTCCTGACCGGCTTCTCGACGAGCTTCAGGATGTCATCCATAGTGATCTTGCGCTTGAGAAGGTCCTGGTACTCAAGCATTCTGGCGAGCACGTCCTTGATCTGGGCATCCCAGGTCTTCTGGTCTTCCTCCAGAATCTTGTACACCCTGTTCTCGAAGAAGATCTTCTCGAGAGAGGTGTAATGCCAGCTGTCCTCAAGCTCGTCCAGCCTTATCTGAAGCTGCCTTCCGAGGAGTTCCCTGGTGTGTTCGGCATCATAGATGAGAATGTCATCCACGCTGAGGAACTGCGGCTTGTTGTCCTTGATGACGCAGGCATTCGGGGCTATTGTGCTCTCGCAGTCCGTGAATGCGTAGAGAGCGTCGATGGTCTTGTCCGGAGAAACGTCATTGGGAAGATGAATCACGAGGTCTGCCGTATCGGTCGTCATATCCTCGATCTTCTTAATCTTGATTTTTCCCTTGGCCTTAGCCTTGAGTATGGACTCGATGAGGGCGTGCGTGGTCTTGCCGTACGGTATCTCCTTGATAGCCAATGTATTCTTGTCTATCTTGTCGATTCTTGCACGTACCTTCACGACTCCGCCTCTCTGACCTTTCATATATTTCGAGCAGTCTGCCATTCCCCCGGTAGGGAAGTCGGGCAGAAGTTCAAAAGGCTCTCCCCTGAGATAGGCGATGGAGGCGTCGATCAGCTCGTTGAAGTTGTGAGGGAGAATCTTGGATGCCATGCCCACGGCAATGCCCTCGGTTCCCTGTGCCAGCAGGAGAGGGAATCTTACAGGCAGCTCTACCGGCTCCTGGTTCCTTCCGTCATAGGAGGTCATCCAGCTGGTTACCTTCGGGTCGAAGATGACTTCCTTGGCGAACTTGCTCAACCTCGCCTCGATGTATCGTGCCGCAGCATTGGAGTCTCCGGTAAGGATGTTTCCCCAGTTTCCCTGACAGTCCACGGCGAAGCCTTTCTGACCGAGCTGGACGAGGGCTCCGAGTATGGACTGGTCACCGTGCGGGTGGTACTGCATTGCCTGACCGACAATGTTTGCCACCTTGGTGAAACTTCCGTCATCCATCTTGAACATGGCGTGCAGAACCCTTCGCTGTACAGGCTTGAGGCCGTCCACGATATTCGGAACGGCTCTCTGCAGGATGACGTATGAGGAATAGTCCAGGAACCAGTCCTTGAACATTCCTGACAGCTTGTATTTCCGGCTGTCCTCACTCAGCAATTTTTCGTACTTGTCAGAAGGGACCGCGGTGCTTTCATCCACAGGCTCTTCGCTGATGTCCCCATCGTTCTCCAGTTCATCCGGAGACATGTCCTCCCACTCGTCTTTGCTCATACTATCGGTATTGGTTTTTGGTCAAGTCCTATTCTTCGTATCCGAATTTGCGGAGTTCCCGGCGGCTCTCTCTCCAGCCTTCGTCCACTTTGACATAGATGCTGAGGAAAACCTTCTTCTGGAAGAAATCCTCCATGTCGATTCTGGCGGCGGTGCTGGTCTTTTTCAGTGCCAGGCCACCCTTGCCTATGATGATGCCCTTCTGGGAATTCCTCATCACATAGATCACGGCGCTGATCTCATATCTCTCCTCCTCTTCCCTGAACGCCTCTATGACCACCTCGCAGCTGTAGGGAATCTCCTGGGAATAGTTCTCCAGAATCTTCTCCCTGATGATTTCGGATGCGAAGAACCTGAGGTTCTTGTCCGTGAAAGCATCCTTGTCGAACCAGGCCGGGGATACCGGAAGCTTCGACACTACGGCGTTGAGAACGCTCTCGATATTGAATTTCTCCCTTGCTGATACCGGAATGATCAATGATGAAGGCAGCTTCTCCTGCCACCATCCCATGAGTTCCACGACCTTGGCCTGGTCGCTGACGTCAATCTTGTTGATGACAAGAATCACCGGACAGTCCACCTTCTGGAGCTTTTCGATGTATTCGGCATTCTTGTCCGCCTTCTCCACCACGTCCGTGACATAGAGAATGATGTCGGCGTCCCCGATGGCGGTGTCCACGAAATCCATCATGTTCTCCTGCAGCCTGTAGTTCGGCTTCAGGATTCCCGGCGTGTCGGAATAGACTATCTGATAGTTCTCTCCGTTGACTATGCCCCTGATTCTGTGCCTTGTCGTCTGGGCCTTGGCCGTGACGATGGAGAGCTTCTCTCCCACAAGGGCATTCATCAGAGTGGACTTGCCGACATTCGGGTTTCCGATGATGTTGACAAATCCTGCTCTGTGCTCCCTGGATGTCTGCGCGCTGTCCATACTACAGATATGCACCCATCTTGAGGATGTTGGACTCTCCCTCTGAGAGATATCTCCATTCACCCTTCTTCAGGCCCTTCTTGGTGAGTCCTGCGAAATAAACCCTGTCAAGAGCCTTCACCTCGTAGCCGAGAGATTCGAATATTCTCCTGACGATGCGGTTCTTGCCCGAATGTATTTCTATGCCGAGCTTCCTGTGGTCCTCGGCGTCGATGTACTCCAGCTCGTCGGCCTTGATGTCCCCGTCATTGAGTGAAACTCCGCTGAGAACCTGGTCGAAATCCTCCTGGGTAATCGGCTTGTCGAGAATCACCTGGTAAATCTTCTTCTTGTCGTATGAAGGGTGGGTGAGCCTTTCGGCGATCTCGCCGTCATTGGTGAACATCAGCACACCGGTAGTGTTCTTGTCGAGCCTGCCGACCGGGAATACTCTGGCGCTGCATTTCTTGAGCAGGTCCATCACGGTCTTTTCGGCGTGCGGGTCGCTTGCAGTCGTGACATAACCCTTAGGCTTGTTCATCACGATGTAGACCTTTTCCTCACCGCGGATTCTCTCACCGTTGAACTTGATGTCGTCGGTGAATACGTTGACCTTCGTGCCAAGCTCGGTGACAACCTCGTCGTTTACAGTCACGACGCCTGCCTGGATATACTGGTCAGCCTCGCGGCGGGAGCATATTCCTGAATTTGCAATGAATTTGTTGAGGCGGATGACATCCTTTATCGGAGTCTCCACCGTATCATTGTCCGAAAGCTGGATCTGGTCGATCTGCGGCTTGCGGCTGAGCATGATGTTGATATTCTGCTCGTCATTTTCATTGAATTTGTATGGATTCTGCCTTTTCTCGGCCGGACGTCCGGCTCCTCTGCCGTTGCCCTGGAATTTGCCTGCCGGCTTTCCTGCCCCGAACGGCCTGCGTCCCGGCGCTCCGTAATTCCTTCCTGCGCCTGACTGCGGTCTGCCGCCTCCGGACGGTGCCCTTCTTCCCGAAGGTCCGAAGCCTCTGCCCTCGGTCCTTCTGTCCTGGCTGCCGTAGCTTCTCCTGGCCTCTCCGCTGTTCCTGCTGTCGGAATAGCCCCTGTTCTCAGACTGCCCGTAGCCCCTGTTCTCGGAGCTGCCGAAGGACCTTCTGTCCTGGCTTCCGTAGCTTCTTCTGTCACGGTTTCCATAGTTTCTGTCTTCTCCGCCGCCGTACTGGGCCCTTCTGCCGGAACCGTATGACGGTCTTCCCTCGGAATGGCCGTAGCCCCTTCCTTCACTGCTCCTCCTCTCGGAGTTTCCGTAGCTTCTCCTTTCCGATGAACCGTAGCCTCCGCGGCCTCCGTTGTCGGAATGTCCATAGTTTCCGCGCCTTTCAGACGCATCTGATGATGAGTACACTCTGTTGGAAATCCTTGGCCTTCTCGGCCTGAGTTTCCTTCCCTCTGCGGTGTAACCGCTCTTGTTGTTTTCTTCCATTTTGGATTGCCCTGCCGGGCTGTTTAAAAATTAAATATCTGGCTCACGCCATTGAATCATTATTGTATCCGGGGCTCCTCCCGGCTTGTCTTGTTTTCCTTCATGTCAATTCCCCTTCAAAGAGAATATGTATGTGATGGTTCCCTGCTGGAGAGGCGGGGCATTGCCATCCATGTTGAAATGGGTCTCGAGAGCAGCCTTCCTTGCCGCCGCCCAAAGTGCTGAATTGTTCACCGTGGTTCCCGGGGCTCCCGGCGTGGCCTTGGTGACATTTCCGTACTGGTCCACGTATATTGTCACAACCACCGTGCCGGACTCCTGCACATTATATGCCGGTCTTGCGATCACTCCCACGACATTGCGTCCCTTCACCACGGCATTCGGTGTCCCGTCGGTCTTTCCGGTCAGGGTGTTGCCCTGGGCGTGACCGGCCTTCAGGGCGTCGCTGACATCTCTTGCCGTCTGGGCCGCCAGAGTGTCCTTGTCAGTCTTGTTGTCGGCCGCATGGAACAATGCCCTCCTGTCGATTTCCTTCTCCCTTGGAGGCTCGTATTTCTCCACATCTCCGAAATCGTCAACCTTTGCCTCGGGGGCCTCATTGGCCTTGGTGCCCTGCTCCTGGGCCTCGGACTTCTGTACAAGCTCCAGTTTCTTCGTCCTGTCCGGTTCCTCGCTCTGGGGCGCGGCACCGTTGGCCTGCCTTACCGTGACCTTTTCCCCTTCCTCGGAGAAATCCATAAGTATGCTCTGCTCCTCAGGCGGAGGATAGATGTATGTAATTCCGGAAAAAACGCCGAAAACGGCCGCGGCGACGTGGACCGCCACCGTGCAGACAATGGCGCCGACTGACGACGACATCTCGGTTTTCCTGCGTATTTCCCTGTATCTCTTCATACTGTTATTCCGGTCTCGTCGCCAATATCACCTTGTAGTGGTTCCTCTTCGCGATGTTCATCACTGCCACCACTTCCTTCACCGGGACGCTCTCGTCGGCGTATATGGAGAAGGTCGGGTCCTCCTCGGACTGGAGAAGCTCCACCAGCTCGTCTTCCACTTCATTGAACTGGACTGCATTCTCAGAACCGTTGATGTGGTAGGAGTAGTTCCCGTCCTGCCAGTCCTTGATGGAAACGCTGACGGTAGCCTTCGCCGAAACCTGGCCGGTGCTCTTCGGCAGCAGGAGTTTCAGGGCATTGGGATTGACCAATGTCGAGGTAATGAGGAAGAAGATGAGCAGCAGGAACACGAGGTCCGTCATCGAGGACATCCCGTTTTCCGACAACACCTTCGTTGATCGTTTGTATCCCATAACAAGATTATTCTTCTGTTCCGGCCGGTTCGTGGAGGAGATCCATGAAGTCGATGGTCGCGCTCTCCATCTTGAAAACGAGGTCGGAGATATTGGAAGTCAGATAGTTGTATCCGAAATAGGCTATGATGCCGACCACAAGTCCGCCGACGGTTGTTATCATTGCCGTATAGATTCCGCTCGAAAGCAGGGTGATGTCGATGTTGTTGCCGGCCTGGGCCATGTTGAAGAAGGCCTGCACCATTCCGGTCACTGTTCCGAGGAATCCGATCATCGGGGCTCCTCCCGCTATCGTGGCGAGAATTGGAAGTCCCTTCTCAAGCCTGGCCACCTCGGTGTTGCCGGTGTTCTCGATTGCCGTCTGTATGTCGGACAGCGGCCTTCCGATTCTGGAAATGCCCTTCTCGACCAGTCTTGCGACAGGGGAGTCGTATTTCTCGCAGAGAGACAGGGCAGACTTGAGCTTGCCCTCGTGGATATAGTCCCTGATGTCCCTCATGAAGTTTGCGTCAATGTCGCCCGCCTTGTGGATCATCCACCATTTCTTTCCGAAGATGTAGAATGCAAGGATGGAGAGAATCAGGAGAACAAGCATGAGCCATCCTCCCTTCAGGGCCATGCTTAGAAGGCTCATTTCCTCCTCGTGCGGAATGACGGCGGCAGCGGCGGCTGCCTGTGCTGCGGCGTCGGCTGAGTCAAGACCTGCCTGCAATAAGTAGAAAAGCATAACGTTCATTATCTTCTGTGTCTTTTTATAATTCGCAATATTCTGCAAATGTAGTCATTTTTTCGGTAATCTTCAATACTTGACATTGTCAAGGAAGAGAGGTGAGCCGGGTACGGACTGTCCTGCGTCGGATCTGGTCCCGGTCCTGATGAGCTCTTCCATCCAGGATGCCGGTTTCCGTCCGCGTCCTATTTCAATCAACGTGCCTGTCACGGCCCTTACCATGTTTCTGAGAAAGCGGTCGGCCCGTATGGTGAACACCAGGTAATCCCCCTCCCCGGCAGGGTATCCCAGAAGTCTCACGTGGTCCGGGACATAGGTCTTCCAGCCGGCATATCTTACCTCGCAGACGGAGGTCCTGTTCCCGCCACCGGTCTTCTCGAAGCATTTGAAATCGTGCTTCCCCAGGAGATATGAGCAGGCCCGGTTCATCTCCTCCACGTCCAGCGGGAAAGTGCACAGATATGAGCGGTCTCCTATGAAAGGGTCTTTTTTTCTATGAAGAAAATAGCTATATTCACGGTCCGAAGCGTCGAACCTTGCGTGGAAGCCGTCTTCCACCATTGACACTTCGTGGACCACTATCCCGGCAGGCAGGATGGCATTCAATTTGCAGCGAAGCCAATCCGCTTCGGCTTCAGTAAGCGGGTGCGAGTCGAAATGCGCTATGTAGTTGACCGCATTGACGAAAGTATCGGTTCTTCCGGCGCCCGTGATGGAGATTTCCTCCTTCAGGAGCATTGAAAGAGCCTTTTCAATGTGTTCCTGCACGCTCGGGTCGCGGGGTTGGATCTGCCAGCCGTGGAAGCCGGCGCCGTTGTATGAAAGACGTATTCTGAATCTCATGGCTTGCGTTTGTGGGACAAGGGGACAGAGTTGCGGATGCAGATTGCAATGCAAATATAAATGAAATATTAAAATATTCAGTAATGGACAGTGTCAATATAAAAGAACTGAATGAGAGGATCCAGAAGGAAAGCTCCTTCGTGGACCTTCTTTCCCTTGAGATGGGAAAGGTCATTGTCGGCCAGAAGCAGCTTGTGGAGAACCTTCTCATTGGTCTCCTGGCTAATGGACACATTCTTCTCGAAGGTGTGCCTGGATTGGCCAAGACTTTGGCTATCAATACATTGTCGCAGGCGGTGAATGCCAGGTTCAGCAGAATCCAGTTCACCCCGGACCTCCTGCCTGCCGATGTCCTGGGAACATTGATCTACTCCCAGAAGAATGAGCAGTTCGAGGTTCACAAAGGACCGATCTTCGCCAATTTCGTGCTTGCGGATGAGATCAACAGGTCTCCTGCCAAGGTTCAGTCGGCCCTCCTCGAGGCTATGCAGGAGCGCCAGGTGACCATAGGCGAGGAGACGTTCAGGCTCCCCGAGCCGTTCCTCGTGATGGCGACCCAGAACCCGATCGAGCAGGAGGGTACATATCCTCTTCCGGAGGCCCAGGTGGACCGTTTCATGCTCAAGGTCGTTGTCTCCTATCCAAAGAAGGAGGAGGAGAGGCAGATCATCAGGATGAACAATTCCGGAGAATTCCCGAAGGCCCAGCCGGTCGTGTCCCCGGAGGACATCGTCAGGGCCCGCCAGGTGGTAAGGGACGTGTACATGGACGAAAAGATCGAGAGATATATCGTGGATATCGTATATGCTACCAGGACACCTGAGGACTACAATCTCAAGCCGCTTTCCGGTCTCATCTCATACGGGGCATCTCCTCGTGCCAGCATTTCGCTTTCAATGGCGGCCAAGGCCTATGCCTTCATCAAGAGGAGAGGCTATGTGATTCCTGAGGATGTGCGCGCAGTATGCAATGAAGTGCTCCGCCACCGTATCGGCCTGACATATGAGGCTGAGGCCGAGAATATTACTACAGAGAACATCATCTCTCAGGTACTCAACGCAGTCATTGTTCCGTAAGTAATCTTTTACAATGGATTCCAATACCAGCGCATCGGATCTTCTCAAGAAGGTCCGCAAGATAGAAATCAGAACCAAGGCTCTCTCCCACCAGATTTTCGCCGGAGAGTACCACTCTGCGTTCAAGGGACGCGGAATGGCCTTCAGTGAGGTCAGGGAGTACCAGTACGGGGATGACGTGCGCAATATGGACTGGAATGTCACCGCCCGCCTCCGCAGCCCTTACGTCAAGGTATTCGAGGAGGAGAGGGAGATGACAGTGATGCTCCTGATAGACATCAGCCGTTCCGGTTTCTTCGGAACTCAGGGCGGGACCAAGAGGGATATGATTGCGGAGATTGCCGCGGTGCTCTCATTCTCCGCCATCATCAACAATGACAAGGTCGGGGCCCTCTTCTTCAGCGACAGGGTTGAAAAGTTCATTCCTCCCCGCAAGGGCAGAAGCCATCTTCTCCGCATCATCAGGGAGATTCTCGAGCTCCGTCCAGAGTCTTCAGGGACCGATATAGGAGGAGCCCTGAGATATCTGACCAATGCCATCAAGCAGAAATGCACTGCCTTCCTGCTCTCGGACATGATGGATTTCGACAATGAGGGCAATCCCCGCTACGAGGATGCCATGAAGGTGGCTGTCAACAGGCATGACCTCTCTGTGATAAAGGTTTACGACCGGAGGGAAAGGACGATACCTGATGTCGGTCTTGTCAATGTAAAGGACAGCGAGACCGGTCAGACCGCCTGGGTCAACACTTCCAGCCGCAAGGTCAGGGAGAAGTTCGCCGCTGCGGTCTCGGCTTCCGACACGGCAGCGCTCAGGCTGATGCGGAGATATCATATTGACAATGTGGAAATCGCCACCGGCTCGGACTATGTCCGCGGCCTGATGGCTTTCTTTGGAAAACGATGAAATACAGAATTATCATAATATCGGTCCTGCTCTCCCTGCCGCTTGTGGTCGGGGCGGCCGTTCCCGGACCCGTGGATGCGGGGGAAGCATTTCTCCGGCAGCTTCAGAAACGGGATTCCGTGCTGATAGCCGACCAGGTCAGATACGGATTCCGGCTTGATGGCCTGCAGGAGGGAAGCGGCTTGAGACTGCCTGAATGGAAGGAGGACGATGCCGACAGCCTCATGGTTGTCAGGTCCTGGCAGCTGGATACCGTCGGAGTGAAGAAGAAGGCCGGACTGATGGATGTGGAGGCCAGCGTGATTCTCGCCCCGTTCGAGGAGGGTGTCTACCGTCTCCCTGATATTCCCGTGGTGAGGGAACTTCCTGACGGACAAGTCGATACCCTCATATTCAAAGGACTGGAGCTGGATGTCAGGACAATGCCGGTGGATACTGCCGCATTCAAGCCTCACGATATCAAGGGACAGATACGTTATCCGGTGACATTCAAGGAGATAGCCTTGTATGTCGGGATTGTGCTCATTGCTGCCGGCATCATTGCCCTCATAGTCTGGCTCATTGTCAGAAGGCGCCGCAGGCTCAGCGGGGAAGGCGTGGTCAAGGATCCTCCTTACATTGTGGCTCTGAGGAAACTGGACAGGTACAGGGGCAACAGGTTATGGGCACCGGAGAAGCAGAAGCAGTTCTACAGCGGCGTGACGGATGTGCTCCGGGAGTACATAGCCGGAAGATTCGGAGTCGGGGCCATGGAAATGACTACGGCCGAAATCTTCGACGGGCTGAAGGACAGCGGAATAGCTCCGGAACTTATGGATGAGACCAAGGAACTTTTCCTGACTTCGGATCTTGTGAAGTTCGCCAAGATGACTGTTTCCGACGATGAGAATGTCAAGGCTGTTCCGACGGCTGTGCGATTTGTGACCGCCACATGGAAGGAAGAGGAAAAGGTAGAAGAAAAGGAGGCTGAAAATGTTCTTTGACAATCCGGAACTGCTCTGGCTGCTGGTCATACCGGCATTGCTGGCGGCATTGTACATATACAGGGAAATTGTCGGAAGGAGGCCTCACCTGAGGGTTTCCGGCATCGGACCGTGGCTTGCCGGCGGACCTTCCGTACTGGGCATGATGAGACATATCCCCATGATTCTCAGGACTGTGGCCTTGTCGATGATAATTGTTGCCATCGCCCGTCCGAGGTCATCCACCCAGATGGACAAGATCGATACCGAGGGCATTGACATAGTGCTTGCAATGGATGTGTCGACCAGTATGCTGGCAAGGGATTTCACTCCGGACAGGATCAGCGCCGCGAAGGACATTGCCATAGAGTTCATTTCCCAGAGGCCTTCCGACAGGATGGGAATCGTGGTTTTTGCGGGCGAGAGCTACACTCAATGTCCTCTGACTACCGACAGGGCCACTCTCATCAACCTGATGAAGGAGATAGAGACCGGTGTGATTGATGACGGAACCGCCATCGGAAACGGTCTGGCGGTAGCTGTGGCCCGCATTCAGGGCTCTGATGCGAAAAGCAGGGTGGTCATCCTGCTTACCGACGGTGTCAACAACTGCGGAGAAATCACCCCGCAGAACGCAGCCGATATCGCGAAGACCTACGGTGTCAGGGTTTACACCATAGGAGTCGGAGCCAATGGCACAGCTCCTTATCCGGTAGTGACGCCTTGGGGCGTGGAGATGCAGAATGTGGAGGTGGAGATTGACGAGGACCTGCTCAGGAGCATTGCGGAGACCACCGGCGGCAAGTATTTCAGGGCCACCGACAATACGAAACTTTCGGAGATTTACAGCGAGATCAACAAGATGGAGAAGGCCCGCACCACGATCGACAGCTTCCCGGTTTACAAGGAACTCTTCGGCCGTTTCGGCCTCGTGGCGCTGATCTGCCTTCTGCTTGAGGCCCTCCTGAGTCTGACATTGTTCAGGAAACTTCCATAGAATAGTAGATTGTTATGATATATTTTGCTCAGTCTCAATATCTATTATTGCTCGTTCTGGTGCCTGTGTTCCTGGTGCTCTACGGGCTTGTGAGGTATTTCCGCAAGAAGAAGATACGCCGTTTCGGGGACGAGGAGCTGGTGGGAAAGCTTATGCCCTCCTACTCCGGAGCCAAGGGATGGGTACGTGCCGTCCTTTTCGCATCCGCATTCTTTTTCTTCATTATCGGGATGGCAAGGCCTCAGATCGGTGCCAAGCTGAAGGAGCATCAGAGCAGGGGAGCCGAGGTGATGATTGCCCTGGACGTTTCCAACTCCATGCTGGCCAGGGACTATTCCCCATGCCGTCTTGAAAGGGCGAAACTGGCCATTTCAAGGCTTGTGGACAAACTTGACGGGGACAGGATCGGCCTTGTCCTCTTCGCCGGAACATCATTCGTCCAGCTTCCGATCACGACTGACTATGTATCTGCCAAGATGTTTCTCGGCAGCATATCCACAGAGTCGGTCCCGGTGCAGGGAACGGCGATCGGCGAGGCGGTGAATACCTGCATCAGGAGTTTCAGCGCCCAGAGCGAGAGGAGCCGCGCCATCATTGTCATCACTGACGGCGAGAATCACGAAGATGACCCGGTAGAGGCTGCGAAACAGGCGGCTGAGATGGGGATCAGGGTATTCACCATAGGAGTCGGATCTCCGGAAGGCCAGCCTATACCTGTGGCAGGAGGACTGTTGAAGGACTCCAACGGGGAAATTGTCGTTACCAGGCTTGATGAGAATGTCCTGAAGGATGTCGCAAGGGCCGGAGGCGGTGCCTATGTCCGTGCCGGCAATGAGGAATTCGGACTGAACCCCATCATCTCCGAAATCAAGAATATGGACCAGGAGGAGTTCAATTCGATTGTGTTCGAGGAATATGACGAGCAGTACATGTATTTCTTCGCCATTGCACTCGTTCTCCTGACCATACAGATGCTGGTAGGAGAGAGGAAGGTGCTTAAGAATCTCTTTGATAGGTAAATTGTTGGATATGAGAAAGTTGATATATATATTGGCCTTGCTGTCCATATCTGTTGCGATGTCCGCCCAGACGGACAGGAAGGAGGTGCGCTCCGGCAACAGGCAGTTCCGCAGGGAGAACTACAAGGAGGCCGAGATCTCTTACAGAAAGGCCCTTGTGAAGGATTCCCTGTCATTTGCGGCCAATTACAATCTTGCCAATGTCCTCTATCGCGGGGAACATTATGATGAGGCAGGAAAAATTCTGGAGACTGTCAGGGAGGCGGCTCCTGCATCGGAATACGGCGCCGACTACTTCTTCAATGCGGGTGACATTGCCCTGGCGAAGAAGGATTATGCCGCAGCCGTGGATGCGTTCAAGCAGTCCCTTCTCCTGAATCCCGGAGATCTTCAGGCCAAGGAGAATTATATCTATGCCAGAAAAATGCTGGAGAACCGGCAGCAGAATGGCGGAGGCCAGGATAATCAGCAGAATCAGGACGATCAGGATAACCAGGACAATCAGCAGGACAGGAACGACAATCAGCAGAATCAGGATCAGCAGAATAATCAGGATCAGCAGGACAGTCAGGACGGCCGGAACGGTCAGCAGCCACAGCCTGTAAAAATCTCCCCGCAGCAGGCCCAGCAGATGCTGAAGGCGATGCAGGCCAAGGAGAAGGAGACTCAGGACAAGGTGAACAGGGAGAAGGCCGAGGCACTGAAGTCTAGACAGAAAGAGAAGAACTGGTAACGGAAATCATCAATGGAGAGAAAAGTGAGAGCAATTGTTTCAATGAGGAAGGGCCTGGCGGCATTGGCCCTGTCAGTGTTCGCATCGGTGATGGCCGCCATGCCGGCCTTTGCCCAGACTTCCATCAAGGTGGAGGCTCCGAACATAGTGGGGGCAGACGAGCAGTTCAATGTGACCTTCATCATCGAGGGGGAGGACAGGCCTTCGGAATTCGTATGGGACAAGGGTGAGGATTTCGACCTGGTGTGGGGACCGCAGCAGGGTTCGTCCACAAGCATACAGATAATAAACGGGAAGCGGACCAAATCATCCCAGTTTACATATATCTATATTCTGAAGCCACGCAAGACGGGACAATGCGTCATTCCTCCGGCTCTGGCGAAGTTCAAGAACAAGGAGGCTTCATCGCAGCCCAAGGCTGTCAAGGTGTTGGACAATGCATCCTCATCCGGCCAGCAGTCCTCACAGGATTCCCAGTCTTCCGCAAGCTCCAGGCAGTCCGGAACCATAGCCTCGGACGATCTCTATCTCAGTCTCAAGGTGAGCAGGACTGATGTTGTCCTGGGCGAGCCGGTAACGGCCGAATTGAAACTGTACCAGAGGGTTGGCGTGGCAGGTTTCGAAGGGGCAAGGTTCCCCTCATTCAACGGATTCTGGAGCCAGGAGACGGCTGCTCCCACCAACATCGAATTCGAGCGGGAGGATGTGAACGGACAGCTTTACAATTCCGCCCTTCTCAGGAGATATGTCCTGATTCCGCAGCAGACGGGAAGACTCACCATTGACCCTGCGGAACTTGTATGCCTCGTCAATGTAAGAACTTCATCGAGGTCGGGAAACAGCATTTTCGACAGTTTCTTCGACGACGGCTACACCACTGTCCGCAAACGCATCAATTCAAAGGCTGTCACGGTCAATGTCAGGGATCTGCCTGCCGGTGCGCCTGCCGATTTCGGAGGCGGAGTGGGTCAGTACAGGATTTCTGCCCGTCTTTCCCGCAACGATCTCAAGGCCCACGAGGCCGGCTCGCTTATTGTCACCATATCGGGAAGGGGAAACCTTTCCCTGCTCGAGGCTCCGGAACTCAGGTTTCCGCCTGACTTCGAGGTCTACGATGTCAAGTCCACCACCAATGCCGACAAGAGTACCGGAGGCATTTCCGGAAGCAGGGTCTTCGAATATCCGTTCATCCCGAGAAGTCACGGAGATTTCACCATCGGGCCTGTGACATACTCATATTACGACGTGAATGCAGGCAAGTATGTGAGCGTAAGCTCCGAGGCACTGGACCTGAGGGTGGAGAAAGGCTCCGTCCAGAGCCAGGATGCCCAGACGGTACAGACTCCTTCCGCAGACCGCAAGGATGTGAAGAATCTCGGGGAGGATATCAGGTTCATTGTCCTGGACAAGCCTGATTATTCCTTCAACCGGACATTCATGGTGAACAGCCCGGGATTCTGGATTGCGTTCTCGCTTCTGGCGATTGTCGCCTTTGCCGCATGGCTGGTTTTCAAGGGAATGGCTGCAAGAAAGGCCGATGTGGCAGGGACGAGGACCAGGCGTGCCACGAAGATGGCCCTGGCAAGGCTCAAGACCGCATCCGGATATCTCAGGCAGAATCTCGGAGCGGCATTCTACGAGGAGTTGCACAAGGCACTGCTCGGCTATATCTCTGACAAGCTTAATATCGGGGTAGAGGACCTGAACAAGGAAAACATCTCCTCCCGCCTTCTCGAAGGTGGTGTGGCTCAGGAACTTGTAGATTCGTACATCTCTCTTGTGGATGCCTGCGAATATGCGAGGTATTCCCCGGATTCCGGCAATGAGGCCATGACCACCCATTACAATGAAGCCGTAAGAATCATTTCATCCATCGATTCCACAATGAAGTCACATAAGAAGACCACGACTGCATACGGGGCGATGTCCCTGATTGTCCTGATGCTTGCCATGCCGGCAGTAATGAGGGCCGAAAATGAGAATGTCCTCCTCGATTCCCTCTGGCAGAAAGGCGTTTCAGCATATTCTGACGGCAGTTGGGAAGAGAGCGCCGGAGCCTGGGAATCCCTCAGGGGAACCGGAGTGGAGTCCGCTGAACTTTACTACAACCTGGGCAATGCCTATTTCAAGGCCACCGAAATCGGCAAGGCTGTCCTCAACTACGAAAGAGCCCTGAGAATCGACCCTTCTTTCAGCGATGCGCGTTTCAATCTGGAATTTGCCCGCTCTATGGTGCAGGATCGGATCGACGCAGTGCCGGAGTTCATTCTCAAGACATGGGCCAGGAAAATCAGCTATCTGATGAATTCCGATGCCTGGGCCATTCTGTCACTTGTTCTTTTTGCCGCCTTTCTGGCAATGATGCTTCTTTTCCTTCTGGGTCCGCGTGCCGGGCTCAAGAGGACGGGCTTCTACTCCGCCATTGTCCTGATATTGCTGTCGGCAGGATGCTACGGTTTCTCCGTATGGCAGAGGAATGTTTACCGCAGGGCTGACTCGGCCGTGGTGATGAAGCCGGTATCTTCCGTAAAGAGTTCACCTTCAGAGGAATCCTCAAAGGATCTCTTCCTTCTTCACGAGGGTACAGAGGTCGGTGTGCTTGACTCTGTGGGCAAATGGGTGAACATCTCCCTGTCTGACGGCAGGCAGGGCTGGATCCCGGCAGCTGATATCGAGATTATATGACATTGAAACAAGATGACATTCCGAAGCATAATGATGTCCCTCGCCGTGATGATCTGTCCGGCGGGGGCATTTGCGTCCGCACAGCAGCAGGACCATCTCCGCTTTGCGTTCCTGGCGGACACCCACATTGCCGCAGAAGGCAGTTCAGTGGCCGACCTTTCCGCTTGTATCCGGGATATAAATGCCTATGATTCATTGGATTTCGTAATCTTCGGAGGAGATGTCACCAATTTCGGCTCCGATGATGAAATCCGCCTGGCGAAGTCTATGACTGACTCCATCTGCCGGCCCGTCTACGTGGTTCAGGGCAATCACGACGCCAACTGGTCGGAGAGCGGCTGCGGCACATTCAAGGAAGTTTTCGGATACGAGCATTTCCTTTTCAGGGCAGGAGGCTGGCGATTCATCGGCTGCAACAGCGGTCCTGACATGAGAATGGCTCCGGGCCTGGTTCCCCGGGAGACAATGGAATGGCTCTCGGAGCAGGAACCGGGCGAAAAGACCATATTCATCAATCATTATCCGATGGATTCGTCAGTCCTGAACTATTTCGACGTGACGAGGGAACTCAAGAGGCTGGATACCAGGATGGTGATCGGCGGCCATCTGCATGCGTACAGGACTAAGAACTATCAGGGCATCCCTGCCGTGGTATGCCGTTCGGCATTGTCCGCAGGCAGGACTCCCGGCTATACGGTGGTGAAGATTGACGGTGACCGTATCTCATTCTCCGAGAGGCGTTTATATGGTCGGACCGCAGTGGAGCTGGAGCCCTGGGCCACATTCGACCTTGTTCCGGTAAAGGATACGGTGAGATATGACAGCCACGGACTTCCGGCGGACTATCCCTGGATGAGGTATGATGTCAATGATGAATTTCCCCAGGTCAGGGAGGTATGGAAGAAGAATTTCGGGGCCAATATCGCCGCCGGTTTCGCCGTGAATCAGGACAATGCCTTCTTCCCTCTGGCCTGCGGGGCAATGTTGTCCGTCTCTCTGAAGAACGGCTCTGTAAAGTGGAGAAAGGACTTTCCCGGCAAGATTTACTCCACCCCGGCATTGTCCGGAAAATATCTGGTATTCGGATGTTCGGACGGCAATATATACGCCCTGAATGCCTCTGACGGCACATTGAAATGGAAATTCCAGACCGGAAAAGCCGTTCTTGCCTCGCCTGTGATCCTGGACGGGAAGGTCTTCATCGGCGGCTCCGACGGGGCTTTCAGATGCATTGAACTGAAGACCGGCAAGGCAGTCTGGACATACGGCAATGTCGAGGGCCACGCCGTCTCCACTCCTTACGCTGACGGGGAGAGGGTTATTTTCGGAACCTGGGGAGGCAAGCTGTATTCGCTTGATTCCGAGACCGGAAGGGAGAACTGGGTGTGGTCTGTGGGCAAGGCCTCCAAGATGTATTCCCCGGCCTCGACATTGCCGCTGTACTCCTCGGGGAGGGTGTTCGTGGCGGTTCCCGACAGGCAGGTCTATGCCATCGACGCCTCCACAGGACGCTGCCTTTTCATAGTGAAGGGAGGCCGGGATGCGATATGTCTCGGCAGTGACGGCCTTACGGTTTATTCCAAGGAAATGTTCGGAAGGGCCTACGCTTTTCCTGCCGATGTGCAGTTGTCTTCAGGGGCGACGCTCCCGGATTCCTGCAAGACCTGGGTGGCTGACAACCACGCCGGCTATGACATTGCCCCGACCGCTCTGTCAGAAAGGGACGGAGTCCTGTATATCCCGACAGACAAGGGCAATATCATTGCCCTGAGGGCATCTGACGGCGCTTTCCTCTGGGCTCACAAGCTCTCGATAGCCCTTGTGAACCCTCTCCGGCATTTGGTTATCGCCCGGAAAAACGCTATATTGGCATCTGCGATGGACGGAACTGTCGCATTGATGAGTGAATAACACTAATATTTCAGATACTGATGAACATTGTAAAGACAACAATGCTGGCTGCCGGGCTGTTGATGGCCTCTTTCCAGGTCCGTGCCGCCGTCAATGCAATCGAAGAGGACTGGCAGAACCCGGAAGTGTTCGGAATCAACCGACTTCCGATGAGGGCCAGCTTCACTACCGACCAGCAGAAGACATTGAGCCTCAATGGTGAATGGAAATTCAACTTCTGCGAGAACCCTTCTTCCAGGACTGCCGGATTCCAGGCTGTGGATTTCAATGACTCCGGCTGGGACAATATTCCGGTCCCGGGTCTCTGGGATTTCCATGGTTACTGCGACCCTATGTATGTCAATGTGGGATATCCGTGGAGGGGTCATTACAGGAACAATCCGCCTTTCGTTCCGGAGGAGCACAACTATGTAGGCCAGTACCGCCGCACATTCATTGTCGAGGAAGGCTGGACAGGCAGGCAGATATGCCTTTGCATCGGCTCTGCCACATCCAATGTCCGTGTATGGGTGAACGGCAAGGAGGTCGGATACAGCGAGGACAGCAAGCTTGAGGCGAGATTCGACATTACCAGGTATGTCAAGGCGGGAGTCAATACGATTGCCCTCGAGATTTTCCGCTGGTGTGACGGCACCTATCTCGAGGACCAGGATTTCTGGCGTTTCGCAGGCATTGCCAGGGGAGTGTATGTATATACCAGGGAGCAGAAGAGGATCGAGGATATCAATGTCCGTGCGGACATGGACGGAAATGTTTCAATCCTGGCAAAGACCACCCCGGGCATTTCCAGGATCAGATATGCGGTTTGCGATCCTTTCGGAAACATTGTTGCTGAGATTACCGAGCCCGCTGTAAAGTCCCAGGAGAAGGATGATGAAGGCAATCTTGTCTTCAGGACGGACGTGAAGGTCAATTCTCCTGCGCTCTGGAGCGCCGAATCCCCATCCCTCTATACCCTCAGGGCCGAGGCGGAGGACAGAAAGGGAGTAGTGGAGAGCACCGGGATTGATTTCGGATTCCGCTCCGTTGAGATCCGGAACTCCCAGCTTCTCGTCAACGGTCAGCCTGTCCTCATCAAGGGGGCCGACCGCCATGAACTCAGCCCTTATGGCGGATATGTAATCTCCGAGGCCGAGATGATCAGGGATATCGAGGTGATGAAGCAGCTGAATGTCAATGCGGTACGTACCTGCCACTATCCTGATGACCCGCGCTGGTGCTCACTCTGCGACAAGTATGGAATATATGTTCTCGACGAGGCCAATGTCGAGTCTCACGGAATGGGTTACGGCGAGGAGTCCCTGGCTCACAGGGCCGATTACAAGGCAGCCCACCTGAGCCGCAACCAGCGTATGGTCTACAGGGACATCAACCACCCGAGCATCATTATCTGGAGCCTTGGCAACGAAGCCGGCAACGGGGACAATTTCCGGGCTGCCTATGACTGGATAAAGGGGTATGATCCGACCAGGCCGGTTCAATATGAGAGGGCCGTGCTGGAGTACAACACCGACATCTACTGTCCGATGTATCTTTCTCCGGACGACTGCGAGAAATATCTTACATCCAATCCTCCGAAGCCCCTCATCCAGTGCGAGTACGCCCACGCCATGGGCAACTCGGTGGGCAACTTCAAGGAATACTGGGATCTTGTCCGCAAATACCCTTCATATCAGGGAGGCTTCATCTGGGACTTCGAGGATCAGGCTATCCGCAAGTCCGTTGACCCTGTCAGGTACGGGACAGACCACATGTTCATTTTCGGAGGCGACTCCAATGACTATGATCCTTCAGACGGCTCATTCAACTGCAACGGCTTCATTACCGCCGACAGGCAGTTCCATCCGTCGGCATACGAGATCAGATACCAGTACAGGTCGATTCTCACTTCATTGGAAATTCAGGAGCCGAAGGAAAGACTCAGGGATGACAATACCGAGATCAGGCTCAATGTTCATAATGAGAACTTCTTCATTGACCTCTCCCGCTACAGGCTTGTGTGGACGGTTGAGGTGGCCGGCAACAAGGTCAGGACAGGTGTTGTGGAGAATGTCAAGGCGGCACCTGGGGAGACTGTTTCAGTCGGTCTGGGCATTACCGGAAAGGATTTGCTTGAGGATGCCGCGACATCGATGACCGGGGACCCTTACCACGCCTCAGTTGTGCCTGGGGGCATTGACGGTGACATCTTCATTACCGCAAGCTGGCAGCTCAAGAAGCGTGACAGCCTCCTTCCTGCAGGCTTCGAGGTGGCTTATGACCAGATGGCTCTGTACGAGGCTCCTGCCTCTGCATACGCTGCAGGCTCCGCTGCCGGAAATGCGATGGCGGTTGCATCTGTCGGTGACAATCTCGAATTCACCGGAACTTACAAGGCTCCGGGAACCACCGCCGAGCGCAATGTTGCCTGGAAGGCTGTGTTCGACAAGACAACCGGTCTGCTGACCTCGTATGAGAATGCCGGAGTGCAGATGCTGAAGGAACCGCTCATGCCTTCATTCTGGCGTGCTCCTGTGGAGAATGACATGGGTGCGGGTATGCACAAGAAGTTCAGGATGTGGAGGAATCCGGAGCTTAAGCCGGTGTTGATGGATATTGCCGAAGCAGAAGGGTACACATGTCTCACAGTGGTTTACAGGCCTTTCGGAGATGTGTGCGACATCGAGATGACATACAGGGTTTATGGGGATGGCGCGATTTCCTGCACGGAGAAGCTGAAGGATGCCGGCTCTCTCTCCAAGGCTACGCCTATGTTCAGGTTCGGAATGAAATTCACTATGCCGGGCGAGTTCTCGACTCTGGACTTCTACGGCTACGGCCCTTGGGAGAATTATTCCGACAGATGCTCGGCGGCATTGATGGGAAGATATGTCCAGAGTGTAAGTGACCAGTATCATTACGGCTATCCACGCACTCAGGAGTCCGGAACCAAGACCGGTCTGAGATGGATGAGGGTACTGGATGCCTCCGGAAAGGGCATCGAGATTACTTCGGATGCAAGATTCAGCGGCTCTGCCATACCTTTCAGCATTGACGATATGGACTGCACCGTCATTGACCCGAATCCTCGTCCTAACCCGACAAATAACCAGCAGGGCGTTGCGAAACATTCGCTCGAGCTCATACCTCTTGCGCACAGGGATGCCAGGGCTCTCGGCTCGACCTATGTCAATTTCGAACTGAAGCAGATGGGCGTCGGAGGCATCAACTCCTGGGGCACCTGGCCTCTGGAGGCCTACAGGGTGAACGCTGAAGAGATGGAGTTCAATTTCGTCATCAGGCCGCTCTGACCTGCCCTTGAGGATTATACGGCTTTCCGCCTCGGATGGATCAATGCTGTCCGGGGCGGAAATGCCATAATATGATGCCTGCGGTGACAGAGATGTTAAGGGAATGCTTGGTGCCGTACTGCGGGATTTCAATGACCCCGTCCGATGCCTCGATGACTTCCTGGTCCACTCCGTCCACCTCATTGCCGAATACCAGGGCGTAACGTTTCCCGGCCTCCGGGGTGAACCTGTCCAGCATGATCGAGTCCAGGGCCTGCTCCACGCAGAGGATCTCGTATCCCTCGGCGCGGAGTTTTTTAATTGCTTCCATCGTGCGGCTGCAATATTCCCAGTCCACGCTGAATTCGGCCCCGAGGGCGGACTTGTGGATTTCGGCCGATGGCGGTGTCGCGCAGATGCCGCAGAGGAAGACCCTGTCAGCCTTGAACGAGTCTGCGCTCCTGAACACCGAGCCTACATTGTGAGCGCTCCTGACATTGTCCAGGACTACTGCTATCCCGCTGCCTGGCAATGCCTTGTATTCTTCCGCAGTGACACGGCCCATCTCGATTCCCAGTTTCTTCCTATGCTTCATATTGTCGATCATAACGTTTATTCCGGTTCAATAATAATACAAATTTAAAGCAAAATTATCCGGAAATTACTATATTTGTAATCAATATCCGCTTTGTCGGGGTTTATTTTGTATACATTTACTTGGAGCTTATGAAACAGGATGTACAGCTTTTTGATCTGATCAGAAAGGAAAAGGAGAGACAGTCTCAGGGACTGGAACTTATTGCGTCTGAAAACTATGTCACGGACCAGGTGCTCGAGGCAATGGGTTCGATCTGCACGAACAAATATGCGGAGGGCTATCCGGGCAAGCGCTACTACGGAGGATGCGAGGTGGTGGACCAGATAGAGCAGCTCGCCATCGACAGGCTCTGCAAGCTCTACGGAGCTGAGTATGCCAATGTTCAGCCGCATTCCGGTGCCCAGGCCAACCTTGCTGTGGAGATGGCTGTGCTGAAGCCGGGCGACGTGTTCATGGGTCTTGACCTTTCCCAGGGAGGACATCTTACGCACGGCTCTCCTGTCAATGCATCCGGCATTCTTTACAAGGCTGTGGCATACGGACTTGACCCTGAGACCGGAAGAATCGACTATGACAAGATGGAGAGGGTGGCCAGGGAATGCCATCCGAAACTCATCATCGGAGGTGCATCCGCCTATTCAAGGGAGTGGGACTACGCCAGGATGAGGAAAATCGCCGACGAGGTCGGTGCGATTCTCTGGATCGACATGGCCCATACCGCCGGCCTCATTGCCGCAGGCATCCTCGACAATCCTGTCAAGTATGCGCATATCGTGACTTCCACGACTCACAAGACCCTCCGCGGTCCGCGTGGAGGTATCATATTGATGGGCAAGGACTTCGATGACCCTCAGGGCAGGCTTACGCCGAAGGGTGAAGTCAAGAAGATGTCCCAGATTCTCAATTCAAGCGTGTTCCCTGGCGTGCAGGGCGGACCTCTTGAGCATGTCATCGCAGCCAAGGCCGTGGCATTCTATGAGGCGATGCAGCCTGAGTATGTAGAGTATCAGAAGCAGGTTGCCGCAAATGCCAAAGCCATGTGCGCAAGGTTTATGGCAAAGGGTTACAAGGTAGTCTCCGGCGGCACTGACAACCATCTCATGCTCATTGATCTCCGTTCCAGGTTCCCTGAGGTTACCGGACGCGTTGCGGAGTCTGAGCTTGTGAAGGCTGACATCACCGTCAACAAGAATATGGTTCCTTTCGATTCCCGTACTCCTTTCCAGACATCGGGAATACGCGTCGGCACTCCTGCCGTGACTTCGCGCGGCTTCATTGAGAAGGATATGGAGGATATCGTGGAACTCATCGACACTGTTCTCGCATCCGCCTCAAGCCATATCAATGTGCTGACTGCCAAAGGCGAGCTCGATGCTGCCGGCAAGGCTTCACTCGAAGAGCATGGCGCCCTTCTCGATGAGGTCAGGAGAAAGGTTCACATGATGACAGGCGGAAGGCCGTTGAACAGGTATTGACGATTGGTCTGAATAGATGAAAGGTTACTATACTGAGGAAAACAAGTATTTGCTGAAATCCGCCATCCCGTGTTTCTTCGTGGATGCGGATTTCCGCTTGAAACCGACTTCCTTCATGGATATGGCCCAGGAGATGGCCTATCTCGCTGCCAATGAGAAGGGTTTCGGCTATGATGCACTTATGGAGAAGGGCACTGTGTGGGTGCTCTCCAGGATGAACATCAAGTTTCTGAAGTATCCGGAGTGGAGGGATGAGGTGATTATGACCACCTGGCACAAGGGCCCTTCAGGACCATTTTTCCTGAGGGATTTCATACTTGCATCCGCAGAAGGCGAGCCTCTTGTCCGGGCTACGAGTTCGTGGGTGGTGATGGACGTGAATTCCAGGAGGCTCTGCCGTGCCGAGGATATCGTCGGAGGTGATACGTCCTGTCCCGACCACGCTGTGGAGACTCCGGCAGGCAAGGTCATATTGCCGAAGGGCATCGAACCTGAAAATGTCGGAAGCCATGTCGTGAGATATTCTGACGTGGATCTTCTCGGGCATACGAACAATGTCAGATATCTTGTATGGGCATTGGACCGCATTGATCTGGATGAGCTCAGGGCACATCCTGTCAAGGAAGTCTCGATCAACTTCAACCACGAGGTCCGTCCGGGAGAGACGGTGGAGCTCGGCAGGGTCAGAGTAGAGAATCCCGAGGGAGTCACATATTATTTTGAAGGCAAGACTGGAGGCCGCCAGGCCTTCAGTGTAAAAATTGATATATGAACGAACTAATTTTCGGAACGGGAATAGCGCATACGATACTCCTGTTCGCATTGGTGATTGCAACCGGCATCTACCTCGGCCGGTTCAAGGTAAAGGGTGTCTCCATAGGCTCGACCTGGATACTCTTCGTGGGAATTCTTCTCAGCCATTTCGGCTTCAGGGCGGATCCCCACATTCTTTCATTCATGAAGGATTTCGGACTGATCCTGTTCGTGTTCTCGATAGGACTTCAGGTCGGCCCGGGCTTCTTCCACACGTTCAGGACAGGAGGACTGAAGATGAATCTTTTGGCCTTCCTGATGGTCATCCTGGCCGTAGGGGTAACCCTCTCCATACATTTCATTACAGGGGAGGACCTCAGGATTATGACCGGAGTAATGTCGGGAGCTGTCACCAACACCCCGGGACTCGGTGCCGCGCAGCAGACATTGTCGGATGCGATGTCAGCCTCCGGGATATCCCAGACTGTGGTCGCCGACAGCACTTCATCCATCGCCTCTGCCTATGCGGTGGCCTATCCTCTCGGCGTGCTCGGCGTGATATTCCTTCTAATCTTCTTCAAGGCCATCTTCAAGGTGGATATTGACAAGGAGAAGGAAGCCCTTGACAATGAGGGCAATGAGGGCGGAAATGCCATCAGGGCCAGCTACCAGGTCTGCAATCCGGCATTGTTCGGAATGACGGTGGCTTCCCTCATCAAGGATGACGGCGACAGATTCGTGATTTCCAGGATTTCCCACGGCGGCGTGGTCGAGACTCCCGGTCCGGCCACTGTGCTCAACGAAGGGGACAATGTGCTGGTAATCACTTCGCAGGCTCATGAGGAAGCTGTCAAGATACTTTTCGGCAAAGAACTTGAGATACCATTCAGCGAATGGACCGCGAAGAAAAGCAGCCCGGTTGCGAGGAAAATCACCATCACCAGGTCCGGACTCACAGGAAAGAAGCTCAGAGAGCTCAATGTCAGATCTTTGTATGGCGTTACCGTGACCCGCGTCATCAGGGCAGGCGTGGAGCTTGTCGCCAATCCCAACCTCTACCTCCAGATGGGAGACACTCTCCTTGTCGTGGGTGATGAGGAAGGAATCGACAAGGTGGCCAGACTCTTCGGAAACAAGGCATCCAGGCTCAGCCATCCTAATCTCGTGCCGATATTCTTCGGTATCGTGATAGGTGTGATTTTCGGCTCCATCCCTATCAGTTTCCCTGGTGTTCCACAGCCTGTCAAGCTCGGACTTGCGGGCGGTCCGCTCATCATATCCATCCTTCTCGGCTATTTCGGACCGAAAATGAAGATTACCACCTATACCACAGTGAGCGCCAATATGATGCTCCGTGAAATAGGCATCTCATTCTTTCTTGCCGCTGTCGGACTCGGCGCAGGTGCCAACTTCATCAGCGCAATCGTGAATGGAGGATACTGGTGGATACTTTACGGCTTCCTGATCACTGTCGTCCCTATCATAGTCACCGTGCTTGTGGCAAGGCTCGCATTGAAGCTGAATTTCTATCAGATCTGCGGTCTCATTGCCGGTTCCACGACAAACCCTCCTGTACTCGCCTTTGCCCAGGGAGCATATGGAACTGATTATACCTCAGTTAATTATGCTACCGTATATCCATTGTCGATGTTTATGCGCGTACTTGCGGCACAGCTGCTGATACTGTTTACATTGTAGATTGTGATTGACCTTGTATATCCTCCGGAGCCTGCTCCGATACTTCCCGCACCGACGGCTGATGCGCCTTCAGTAAAGATTGTGCATGCCGGCGAGATGCTTCCTGTCATCAGGGAGAACGGTATCGTGTATGCTCAGGCGTCCCGGAGGTATTGTCACGGGGGCTCCTTCCTCCTTCATCCGGTTGTCCATCTTCATATCATCAACCGCAATGCCGAGCTGTATCTGCAGAAACGCTCGATGAAGAAGGATCTTCTTCCCGGCAGATGGGACACCGCTGTGGGTGGCCACGTGGACTATGGCGAATATATATCGGAGGCTCTTCACCGCGAGGCGGCGGAGGAACTCGGATTCTATGACTACAACCCGATCTACCTCGGCAGCTATGTGTTCCAGAGCGAGGTGGAGAGGGAAATGGTCAATATTTTTGCCGCGGTAGGCAATTTCACCCTCCATCCGGATGCCGAAGAGGTGGAAGAAGGGCGTTACTGGCCTCTTGACGAGATTGAGGAGAATATCGGCAATTCGATCTTCACTCCGAACTTCGAGGGTGAGTTCAGGAAAGTCAGAAGATCACTGGAGGCTCTCCTGTGATATGACAGTAACCAATAATTGCAGACTATGAAAACTTTAATCACCATCCTTGCCGCATTGGCGACTCTTATCCCCGTATCCGCCGCTTCTGACGGCAATGCCAGGCTGACTGACAATGTGAATCCGTTCCTGGGCACAGCCACATTGTGGGAGGAATCCGACCTGCATTATGTCAGAAAGCGCCAGTCCAGGACCTGGGGAGCGGAGACTTTCCCGGGAGCATCCCTTCCGAATGCTATGATTCAGGCGAGCCCGGTGACCATGTTCAGAAGCGGCTCAGGATATCAGTATGAGGATAGCCTCATATACGGTTTTGCCCATACCAACAAGGGGCATTGGAACCTGCTGCATCTTCCTGTGCTTCCGGTTTCCGGTGACGTTGATCCTGAGGACTTTGCTTCTTCGTTCAGCCACGACAATGAGAGCGCCAGACCGGGATACTACAGCGTTTTCCTGGACCGTTACGGAGTCCTGGCGGAGCTCACGTCCACTCTGAGATGCGCATTTCACAGATATACATTCCCTGCGGACACTGACAAGGAAGTTCTGGTTGACATCACGAGAAACAACAACAGGGTAACGGACTGGGACATAAGGACCTGCGGAGACAATGCATTCTGCGGCCGCCAGAACGGCGAAGGCACAATCCATTTCTACGCCATTGCCAATTATTCCATTGACAATATTGAGCTTAAGTCCGGAGACAAGTCGCATCAGGCAGCTGTTGTATCTTTCAAAAACAGCAGGGGCGACAGGCCTCTGGAAATCAGATTCGGGTTCTCATTCACAAGTGTCGAGAATGCCAGGGCCAATCTCGAGGCCGAGATGGCCGCCAAGGATTTCGAGCAGGTCAGAAATGATGCTGACAATGTCTGGGAGAATCTGCTTTCGTCGATACGGGTCAGCGGGGGAACAGACAGGCAGAGGCGTATTTTCTATTCCTGTCTCTACAGAGCCTTCATGTGGCCCTGCCTCAGAAGCGACGTAAACGGAGACCATACGGATGTCAGGGGGAATATTGTTAATGCTGAATATGATTATTATACCCTTCCTTCATTCTGGGATGACTACCGCAATAAGCTGATTCTTCTGGCCATGGTGAGGCCGGATGTGGCTTCGGATGTTGCCGCATCCATCATTGAGATGGGTGAGAAAGGGACAGGTTATATGCCTACATTCTTCCACGGAGATCATGCGGCGGCCTATATTGCGGGAATCTGGTCCCGCGGCGTCAGGGAAGGTTATGACATCGGAAAGGCTTATAAGCTGCTGTACCGCAATGCCACTGTGCCCGGAAAGGGGGGACGCAGATATCTTGACGAGTATCTCGAAAATGGCTGGATTGCTGAGAAGGATACCGTCAATGTCCCATATTATGACGAGTACAAGGGTGCGGTTACCAAGACTCTGGAGTATGCCTACGACGACTATGCAGTGGCACAGGTGGCCAGGGCGGTGGGTGACAGGCCAGGTTACAGGCTGATGATGAAGCATTCCCGTAACTGGAAGAATGTATTCGACCCTTCCACCGGATTCTTCAGGGGAAGGATTGCTGACGGTTCCTGGATCAGGGACTTTGACCCGTTCTATCCTTATTTCCAGTATATGTACAGAGAGTCCAATGCCTGGAACAATCTTTTCTACCCTCCTCACGACCGTAAGGGAATGATAGCCATGTATCCTTCGAAGGCGGCAATCGAGGCCAAGCTGGATTCCTTGTTCACTGAGCCCTGGAGAGGCTATGAGGTGGAGAATCTGACCGGCTTCCTTGGCAACTACTGCCACGGGAATCAGCCCGGTCACAGTATCCCGTATATGTATGCCCTCATCGGGAGACAGGAGAAGACACAGGAGGTCCTGAACTATATTATGGACAATTTCTACGATATGGGAGCGGAGGGTCTGGCCCTTGCCGGAATGGACGATGCCGGGGAGATGACATCCTGGTATGTCCTCAATGCCATCGGTATCTACACCTATTCTCCTGCAGATCCGGAATATTTCGTGTCGGTTCCGCTTTTTGACGAGACTGTCTTCACTCTGGGTGACGGACGCAGATTCACTGTCAGGAAAAACGGGGAGGGAGTCCATATTGACTCGATCCGCTGCGGCGGAAAGAAACTCAATGGCTGGTTTGTCGGCCATGATCAGCTTGCCGGCGGCGGGCTGGTCATCAATGTGAGATAAGTCCGTTTTTTTTGATACAGGACGCCAGTCGGAAAGTCCGGACTGTTCTTTGAGGATAATAAAATAACAGGTGTTGCCTAACATCTGTTATTTTATTATATTTGCAGCCGGATTTCAAATTGCAAGTAATATGAAACGTACATTGAAAACAATATTCGGCCTGGCACTTATTGCTGCCGGTGTAATCGGGATTCTCGCTTTTTCGGGAGTCATAAATCTCACATTCTCAATTGATGGCTGGTGGACATTGTCTATCATCATCCCATGCTTTGCCAGTCTTTTTACCGGGAAGGATATCATTGGGTCTTTGATGGGAATCAGCGTTGGCGTCCTGCTTCTTCTGGCTGCGAGGAATATCATTCCGTGGAACACGATATGGATGTATCTCCTTGCCATTGTGGCTATCGGAGTGGGATTGAAGATGGTGTTCAATATAGGAGGCTGCTCTGCTGGCTTCAAGAATATGAAATGCGTGGTCGAGGATGGAAAGGAGATACGCTGTGTGGAGAATGCTTTCGGCTATCAGAAGATTTCGCTTTCCGGAGCAAAGGTCGAAGGCGTCAGGATCAAGAACAGTTTCGGCTCCGTCTGTCTGGATTTGCGGGGAGCAATCATCGAAGGGGACATTGACATAAAGGTGGAACTCGCATTCGGCGGTATGGCAATCTGGACTCCTGAGGGATGCCCGGTAAAAACAGCGGTCAACAGCGGTTTCGGAGGCGTTGGAGACAAGAGGACACATAAGGAGGATCCCTCAAAGCCGGTGTTATTCATCACGGGAAACTGTGGCTTTGGAGGCATAGTGCTCGGATAATCTATACGACAACATGCCCAGACAAGCTCGCTTTACAAAAGAGATGATATGCGGAGTCGCGATTGACATTATCCGTGAGGAAGGCTCTGCCGCTCTTTCGTCGCGCAATATCTGCAGCAAGATGGGTTGCTCCGTCAGCCCCATTTTCAGGGAATATACGAATATGGAGGAGCTGGCTGCGGATGTCAGACGGGCGGTGGAACTCCGTTTCGGAGAATATATGGCCGGTGTCACCGATTTTGAACCGGCTTTCAAGGAAATGGCCGTCAGGATGGTCCGTTTCTCAAGGGATGAACCCAATCTCTTCCATTTTCTTTTCTTGGAAGGGAAGGGGCGGGATGGCGTGGCCGATGATATAGCCAGGGCATGCCTCAAGCAGACGGAGCGTTCTTTCAATCTGACCCCGGAGCAGGCGGAATTCATCTATTTCCAGCTATGGCCTTTTCTCTGCGGCATTACCCTGCTGTGCAACAAGGATCCCGAGGTCTATTCGGATGGCTACATCTCACGCCTGCTTTCCACCCAGTTCCAGGCTCTCCTGATGTTGCTCAAGTCTGGCAGAAAGGTCGTGGATGTCGAGCCGGAACCTGTAGGCAGGCCTCGTCAGGAATCAAAAAATGAAGTATGAAAATGAATGAACTGATCGGATACTGCGGCCTCGATTGCGGGCAATGCGATGCCAGAATCGCCACTGTCAACAATGACGATGAACTCCGTGCCAGAACAGCAAAGTTGTGGTGCGAGTGGAACAATACGGACGAAATCAAACCGGAGCATATCAACTGCCTTGGCTGCAGGGTGGAAGGCGTGAAGGCCTATTTCTGTTCCTGCCTTTGTGAAGTGCGCAAATGCTGTATTGACAGAGGCCTGAAAACCTGTGCAGACTGCCCGGATAAGGCAATTTGCGCCAAACTTGCTCCGTTTATGGACAATGAGGTGGCAAGAAAGAATATGAATTTATGAAACTCTTGATTATCAATGCCAGCCCGAGGAGGAACGGCAATATTTCCAAACGGCTTGAACTGATGAAAGAAGAGGCCGCCCGGTTGGGAGCAATCGTTCATGTCGAATTTGCCCAGAACTGGAACATCCGCCCCTGCATCGGCTGCATGAAATGCCGCTCCGCCAAGAATTGCGTACTTCCGGAAGACGATTCCCAGAGGGTGCTGTCCCTGATTCGGGATTGTGATGCCCTGATAATCGGTTCCCCAACCTATTGGGGCAATATGCCGGCGACCCTCAAACTTCTTTTTGACCGTACTGTCTATGGCCTGATGGATGAGAACAGACTGGCAATGCCGGTGCCCCTCCATAAGGGAAAGAAGGCCATAATTGTCTGTACCTCAAGCACTCCATGGCCATTCAATGTCCTTATGGGCCAGACCGGCGGTGTTGTAAGGGCAATAAAGGAGGTAATCGGGACGGCCGGTTTCAAAGTCCGTTCAATTCAAAGAGGCGGAACAAAGAATCATCCTGAAATTACCCCGAGGGATATCCGGCTCTGCCGGAAAGCGGTGCGGGGCATCCTGGGCAAATAATCTTAATGCCCGTGGAATGCGGGTCCCATTCATCCAAGGGTTGTGCAGCCGGTCAGAGCATCCTTCTAATCAGGTCATTCATCTTTTTGTGGAGCCTGATTATGATTGGGAACTGTACCAGGCCGATCGCGAGGAGGAACACAATCGGGAGGCCTGTACAGATTTCGGTCAAGGTATTTGTGAATCCGCATTCCGGCAGCAGATTGAGCACTGGCTGCAGCAGAAGGCCGAGGATACCCGTATAAATCATGCCTGTGAGGCTGTTGAACTGCTGGCTGAAGAACTTGTTTGCAAGACGAAGTTTGGCTGAGACATTCTCGCCGTTTTCGAAAGGACCTTCCGCCGCTTTCCGTTTCCAGTAAATCTTGCTGTCACATTCGTGGACGAATATGTCTCCGCAGGAGGACCTGAAATTCACATAGTCCTCGTTGCTGTCATTGATATAGTCCTCGTCGAAATCGATTTGGAATATATACTCACCGGGTTCACATTTCTTGAACCGGTAGATATATACGTTGGCATGCCACAGGCACCAGCCGTTCCTGGACATTTCGTTCAGCCATTCTTCCTCCTTGTCGAAGTCCACGAACCAGTTGACCACAGTCTTTTCCGTTTTCATTGTCCTACTTTTTTAAATAATTCCTTCCGTTAGACACGAGCTCCTCAAGGCGCTCCAATTCAACCTCCAGTACCTTCTGGCCGGCCTCAGTGATTTTGTACAGCTTCCTTCGGCTGTCCGTATCCCCACTTTCTCCTCCGGGGGCGATCCATCCCTTCTCAAGCAGGTTGGAAATGGCCCCATACAATGTCCCGGCTGACAGAATCAGCCTGCCATTGCTCATTGCGGATGTCTTCTGCATTATGCCGTAGCCGTGCATCGGCTCCTGCAAAGCCAGAAGGATGTAGAATATGGATTCCGTCAATGCTGATGTTGATGTGTTCATATATCGTCTGACATTATATCGTATGACGATGCAAAGATAGGCTATATATTTTAGTTTTGCAAATTCCTGGCGTTTTTTGGAGATGAGCGATATAAAACTTCGGTACAGGCATTATTCGGAAGTCTTTATTAACAGTTGATTACTGATTTTTAATAATTACATTTGCGTAAAATGAATTCTAATGAATAATCCTCGGGCTGAATCTCCGGAAAATTTCTAACTTTGCCTCATTGCCATCGGCGGCAGAATAGCAAAACAGAGACAATATGAGAGCAGCAATATACGGAGCAGGTTCCCTCGGGACCATTCTTGGGGCATTCATAACCCGCAATGGAGGTCAGATTGAGCTGATAAACAGGAACAGGGCTCATATCGAAGCCCTGCGTAAGGACGGGGCACGTGTTGTCGGCACCATTGAATTCACACAGCCGGTCACCGCATACACCCCTGACCTTATGAGCGGTACTTACGACATCATTTTCCTGATGACCAAGCAGCAGCACAATGACGAGGTGGTCACCTTCCTAAAGGATTTCCTTGCGGAGGACGGAGTAATCGTCACACTGCAGAACGGACTTCCCGAACTTGGCATCGGGGAAATAGTGGGACCGCAACGGGTACTGGGATGTACTGTAGCCTGGGGTGCTACTATGCTCGGGCCTGGCGTATGCGAGCTGACGAGTTCCCCTGACTCGCTCACATTCTCGCTTGGAAGCCTCGAAAAGGAGGGCGATGCCAGGATTCCTCAGGTCAAGGCCCTTCTTGAGAAGATGGGACAGGTTGAGGTGGACGGGAACTTTCTTGGCAGCAGATGGAGCAAACTTCTCATCAATGCTTCGTTTTCAGGCATGAGCGCCGTGCTCGGAACAACCTTCGGCGAGGCGGCCGGAAACAGGGCCTCGCGCAGGATAATCCAGTCCATAATCAAGGAGTGCATTGATGTGTGCGCTGCGGCCGGAATCCGCATTGAGCCAGTCCAGGGCAAGGATATTGTCAAGCTCCTCGATTTCCACGGTCCACTGAAGAAGGCCTTATCCTTCTTCATAATTCCCATAGCGATAAAGAAACACGCCCGTCTGAAGGCAAGTATGCTTCAGGACCTTGAGCACGGGAAATTGACCGAGGTCGATGCCATAAACGGCGTTGTCAGCGCATTCGGCCGCAAGGCGGGCATTCCTACCCCGATGAACGACAAGGTCGTGGAGATAATCCACCGCATTGAACGGGGTGAAGTTCGCGCCAGCCTCGACAATATCCGCGAGTTCTGACACCCGGACTTTCAATCTTGTCCGGAAAATTCATATATTTGCAGGCATCCGGATTTGTTATGAAAAGAAGCGCTCTGACAGTATTGCTGATTATGCTGACCGGCCTGGTGATCCAGGCATTCGCGGGATATTTTCCTGCGGAGGCTTTCGCATTCCCGGTCAATGCCGCCGTTCTCTTTGCGGCACTTGCGGGACTATGGGTGCTGTGGCGTGAGAAACCTGGCGGGGCGGTTTGCAGATGGCTTGCGTCCGGAAATACCAGCATTGCCCTCATTGCCGCTTTTCTCCTTTGCTGCCTCATTCTCGGACTGACAGGACAGGATGCGGATGCGGCTTCGTTTCCGGGCTTTGGAAACGTTCGGCGGACCTGGTGGTTCATACTCATTTCCATTGCATTGATGGCGAATCTCTTCGTGGTGATCCTGAGCCGTAGGAAAAAGGGTATCCGTTTCATTGTCAATCATATAGGAGTGCTCATGGCCCTCATAGGCTGTTTCTTCGGGGCCCCGGACCATACCGTGTCCAGGGCAATAGTTTCCTGCGATACTGTCCGTGAGGCTGTCGGGGAGAACGGAGAGATCGTTCCACTGCCTGCGGCAATGACATTGGATGAATTCAATGTGGAACCGGACCCGCGGGGCAATGTGCGGAATTACAGGGCTGTCATTGACGTGGACGGGAAAAAGGTGGAGCTGAGGGTGAACCATCCTTACCGCATTTCAATTTCAGAGGATGTCTATCTCACAAGCTATGACAGGGACAATCCCGAGCCCCGATACTGCATAGTCGAGGTGGTCAGACAGCCGTGGAAATATCTGATCTGGGCAGGCATTGTAATGATGATGGCAGGGAGCGTACTGATGTTCGCCCGGGGCAAAGGTGATTAACACAAATTTCCACGTTCCTTTACATTTACTTGACAATCCCGATCTACCTTTGCGCCGAAAAAGGAAAACTGATGAAGAGATTTCTGTATGGCGCAACACCCGGACAGGACATTCATCCCAGTTCGTTTTTTTTAATTGATAAAAACAACAAACTGGGAATTTTTCATATATTTGTGTCTTAATCTTCTGTTTCGGAAATAAGCCACTGACGGCATATGCTTGCGTTGCTGGTGATTCAGGCGTGCTGCAGTCATATTGGAGGATAGGGCATGACATGGAGCGTTTTCATATTCTTCGCTTCCGCCGCAGTGATTCTGTGGGCGGGAGGCTCGGCTGCCGCAATGTTTTCGCGGAGGAAGATGGCGATAGCCCTCATTGCCGCAGGTATCCTCGTGTATTCGGCCTTCATTGCCGGCTTCTGGATTACTCTGGGGCGTCCTCCGCTCAGGACGACAGGGGAGACCAGGCTCTGGTATTCGTTCTTCATGATGCTCTCGGCAATGCTGACCTATATCCGCTGGGGCTACAGGTGGATACCCGCATTCTCATTGGCCGTAGCCACCGTATTCATCTGCCTCAATCTCTTCAGGCCCGAGATACATGACGAATCCCTGATGCCGGCCCTCCAGAGCTGGTGGTTCATCCCTCACGTGACCGTGTATATGTTCTCCTATTCCTTGCTGGGATGCGCCTTCATACTGGCCTGCGTGTCGCTGTTCAGGAAAACGGATGAATATCTTCCTGCAGCCGATACCCTCGTCTACATAGGCCTGGCCTTCCTCAGCCTCGGTATGCTTAGCGGCTCGCTATGGGCCAAGCAGGCCTGGGGAACATACTGGAACTGGGACCCGAAGGAGACCTGGGCGGCTATTACGTGGTGCATTTACCTGATATACATACACTTGAGGCTTGTGCAACGCAATGCGAAACGAGGGAGCCTCGCCGCATTGCTGATTGCCGGCTTCATCGGCCTCCAGATGTGCTGGTGGGGAGTGAATTATCTTCCTTCCGCACAGGATAGCCAGCACGTTTATTCGGGAGGCCGGTAAATTTACGATTCAAGACAGCAACTAACTCAAACTCTATACGTTATGAAACTAACATCCAAACTTCTGATTGGCGCCGGTGTCCTCCTGGTAGGTCTTGCCGTGGTTTACCGTGCCGTCAA
>OBLI01000414.1_pt1 | contig 44987 bp, 37 predicted proteins | sample 1519701 | NCBI WGS metagenome assembly OBLI01 (sample SAMEA3663005, study PRJEB22513) | pig gut metagenome | biome: pig gut; feature: pig-associated habitat; material: faeces | place: France | collected 2012
AGCACCTGACTGTTAATCAGGGGGTCGTTGGTTCAAGCCCATCCTGAAGCGCAAAAGAGAGTCGCCACCGCGACTCTCTTTTTTATTTTATCCCCTACATTTAGGGTACACGCTCTTAAAGTTTGTTTTTAGTTTTTTTATTTTATAAATTTTTGTTAATTTTGCAAAATGATATTATTTGTGCCAAAATCATATATTAAATAATATAATTTCTTATTTTTAACCTTCCATGAAAATATGAGAAAATTTTACCGATTGCTGCTTAGTGCTGTGATGGTCATGTCAGCACTGGAGATGTCAGCGGCTACTTTCGTTGGAAATCGCACCGATTTTCGCGATGAGACGATTTATTTCGCGATGACTACGCGCTTTTATGATGGCGACCCCAACAACAATACCTATTGTTGGGATGGTGTGCTCAATGTCAACGACCCGGAGTGGCGCGGCGACTTCCAGGGTCTTATCGACAAACTTGACTACATCAAAGCGCTGGGATTTACCGCCATTTGGATTACTCCCATCGTAGAAAATGGTTCCGGCCTCGATTACCATGGCTACCATGCTATGGATTTCTCGAAGATTGACCACCGCTATGTGAGCAAAAGCTCAACCGATGCCGATGCTGAGGTCGCGTTTCAGACCCTCATCGATGAAGTCCACAGCCGTGGCATGAAGATTATCCTCGACGTGGTGCTTCAGCACACAGGCAATTTCGGCGAAAGCCACCTTTGTAAAATGTTTGAGAAGGACTATACCCAAGACCTCGGCGATATCAATGCCTCGATGAAGGTTGTGCCGCAGAGCGAAGGTGGTTTGCTTCCTGAAGATTACGCTTCTCTTAAGCCCGCTGCCCAGTATGCCGCGCGTCTGGCACTGATGAAGAATTCCGACTTCACTAACAAGGATACCCACAATTACTGGCACCACAAGGCTTGGTTCGACTGGGATGATCCCTCCCGCTGGTGGGGTCAAATCGCAGGTGACTGCGTCGACCTCAATACCGAAAATCCGGCTGTAACCTCTTATATCGTCGATTGCTACTCCCGTTTTATCAAGATGGGTGTCGACGGATTCCGTATCGACACCGCCGGACATATACCACGCCTCTCTTTTAACAACAATTTCTTGCCTCAACTCTTAGAAGCTGCCGAGTCTGCCGAAGCTAAAGCAAAGCGCGGTAATACCCCCTTCTTTATGTTCGGTGAGGTGTGTGCTCGCTCCATGGAGGTGATCTATCGCGGTGCAAACTACAACTGCTCTCCATGTTATTACACATGGAAGGAGTCGAAAGACTATCCCTGGGATTATGACGCCTCTTCTTGGGACACCGTTGTGGCTATCCCAACTGAGACCGAGGGCTCACACGACTATGAAACCGTCAGCGGTCATACCAACTGGGAATCTGTCTTGCAACAAGGCGAAGATGACTTGGGTCACTCTAATGAAATCTTACGTCGCAGTGATAATGCTCTGCTCAAAGGCAACGAATACCACACTCCCGATTACTCTGATTTCTCGGGCTTGAGTGTCATCGACTTCGCTATGCACTGGAATTTCAATAGCGCTGCCGGCGCTTTTGGCGTTCACTCTCAAGATTATCTCTACAATGATGCCACTTACAATGTGGTATATGTCGACTCTCACGACTATGCTCCCGACAGCAACTACCGCTTCAGCAAGGACCAAGCAACTTGGGCGGAAAACCTCTCGCTGATGTTTACTTTCCGTGGTATCCCATGTATCTATTACGGCTCCGAGGTTGAGTTCCAGAAGGGAAAGGATATCGACAAGGGTGCTGTGCTCGCTCTTAAAGAGACAGGTCGTGCTTACTTCGGCGGTTATATCGAAGGTAATGTTAATGTCTCCGATTTTGCCGAATATAGCGATGCCACCGGCAATATGGCCTCGACTCTGACTTATCCCTTGGCTCGCCACATACAGCGCCTCAATAAGATCCGTGCTGCCGTGCCTGCTCTCCGTAAAGGTCAATACTCTACTGAAGGTTGCTCGGGAAGCTTGTCGTTCAAGCGCCGCTATAAGGATAGCTCTACTGACTCTTACGTCCTCGTGACTATCTCCGGTAATTCTACTTTCACCGGTATCCTTAATGGTACATACGTCGATGCTATCACCGGAGATGTGAAGGTCGTGACCGACGGCACCCTCACCGCTAATTGCTCAGGCAAGGGTAATATGCGCGTCTATGTGCTCAATGGCCCCGGTAAGATTGGTGAGGATGGAAAGTACCTGTATAACACAGCCTCTGTCGATCAGCCCTGGACTGAATGGCCCGATGAGACTATGCCTGAGGAAACTTGGACTGTGAAGCCGAATCCCGGTCAGGGTGGCGGTGGCGGTGGCGGCAATACTCGCGTTGAGCCCGACCCCGTGATCGAACCGGTGCTCGAATCGGGTGAACAAGCCATCTTCCTCTATCACGAGTCTTGGGCCAATGCCACTGCTTGGGTATGGAACGGATCTACTAATTATTCCGGCGGTACTTGGCCCGGTCAGAAGCTCCAATATCTCGGCAACAATATGTATAAGTGGACCTACTCCGGTTCTGCCGAGATCCCCGAAGGCTCTCTGATCATCTTCAGCAATAATGGCAATGAACAGTCTCCCGGGAACAACCAGGGCGGTTATAACTTTGTCAATGGTGGCGTCTATAAGATTGGTAATTCTCGTGACCCGTATGAAGTGATCGATGCATCAGGTCTTAGCGTCCGTATTTCTCCCGATGGCGGCTCGTTTGTCAACACTCAAGAAGTTACAATCAAGGCCTTCAACGCTACTTCAGCTTGGTATAAGGTGGGTGATGGCAGTCAAGTTCCTTTCACCGATTCCGCTACTTTCACTATCGGCGCCGGTATGAATGTCGGTGAGTCTGTCACTGTGACTTGGAGTGCTTCTAACGGCTCTGATACCAAGACCGGATCTGCCACATTTACAAAGATGGAGAAGCAAAGCAACGAGTGGCACATCTATTTCGACAATTCTACAGCCAACTGGTCGAAGGTGAACTGCTATATCTATGGTAGCAATGAGTGCCATGAGATCACCGGAGGTTGGCCCGGTGCGCCTATGACATTCAATGGTAAGTATTATGAATATGTCGTTGTTACTGACGGCGCCCTGAATGAGTGCAATGTTATCTTCAACGGTGGCAGTGATTCCCAGAAGACCGGTGATAATGTGAAGATCCGCAATAACGGAATCTATAACCAGAATGGATTTATTGGCATTGCTTCAGGTGTGGCAAATGTTGTTGTCGACGATGCTAATGCTCCTGTAGAATACTATAACCTCCAGGGTATCCGCATCTCACAACCTATATCCTCCGGTACTTACATAGTCCGTAAAGGCAACAAGACATCCAAAGTAATCATCAGATGATTCCTCCACGATTAGGATCTCAATCCTAATGCACAATGTAAAGGAGGGACTGCGTCATATCGACACAGTCCCTCTCTCTCTTGGAAAAATATCTCTATGGTAAAAATCTATCATACGATAAAAAAATAAAGAGACTGCGTCGAAATCGACACAATCTCTTTTAGCTTTGAAGCGTTCCCGAATTACTTGCGGATACCGAGCTCCTTCTTGGCGATGATCGCACGATAGCGATTGATATCCTTGCGGATCAGGTAGTCAAGTAGGCTACGACGCTGACCTACAAGTGCCTTCAATGCACGTGCTGTCGCGTAGTCCTTGTGATTGTTCTTAAGGTGCTCTGTGAGGTGCTTGATGCGTACAGAGAACAATGCAATCTGGCTCTCAGGGCTACCGGTGTCGCCGGCGCCTGTGCCGTAAGTCTCGAAAATTTTCTTCTTTTCTTCTGCTGAAAGATGCATAATTGAGAGATTTTGGAAATGATTAATTTATGTTATATCACTTTTTCCGGAAAAGCCGCCTGAAATATGCCCCTCGCGGCGACATATCTTGCATAGCTCTCTCTGCCATGGGCACTTTTCCCCGAAAAGCTCCGCAAAATTACAAAAAAATTTGCAATTCACAAAAATTTCTATTAATTTTGCGTTCGCAATTATGCCGAAAGGCTCAGTAAGTGCTGCTATTCTGCAGACGCCTTGTCGGCCCGATTAAAACATAAATTATCAAATGTACGCAATCGTTGAAATTAAAGGACAGCAGTTCAAGGCCGAAGAGGGCAAGTTCTTGTATGTCCACCACCTCGGTGATGAGGTGAAAGAGGGTGACGCCGTCTCTTTCGACAAGGTGCTCCTTCTTGACGCTGACGGTGATGTTAAAGTCGGCGCTCCCGCCGTTGAAGGCGCTAAAGTAGAATGTGAAGTCCTCCTTCCCCTCGTGAAGGGCGACAAGGTGATCGTCTTCAAGAAAAGACGCCGCAAAGGCTATCGTCGCCTCAACGGCCATCGCCAACAGTTCTCCAAAGTGTTGATTAAGAAAATTGTAACCGCTTAAACCAAAATAGAAAATGGCACATAAAAAAGGTGTCGGTAGTTCTAAGAACGGCCGCGAATCAGAAAGTAAACGACTCGGTGTGAAAATTTTTGGTGGAGCGAACTGCAAAGCCGGTAACATCCTCAAGCGCCAACGTGGCACTGTTCACCATCCCGGTCTCAACGTCGGCATGGGTAAGGATCATACCCTCTTCGCCCTTATCGATGGTGTAGTAGCTTTCACCACAGGTAAGAATGGCCGCAAGTTCATCAACGTGCAGCCCCATCAAGCTTAACTAATCCCTACCCCTAAATAAAATAGGCTAAGCCATCCCGGCTTAGCCTATTTTATTTTTACCCCTCTAAAATTCTCGATTTGGTGCAGAACCCCCTCTCTAAAATTCTCGATTTGGTGCATAAACTCTGTTCCAAAATTCTTGATTTGGTGCAGAACCCCCTCTCTGAAATTCTCGATTTGGTGTAATTTATTCCTGGAAAATTTGGTTATCTACCGATAAAATAGTAACTTGGCGCAAATTTAAATATTGGGGTATGAGAAGGAAAATTTATAATGCGCTCCTCAAGTGGAAAAATGAAGAGAATGGTGCGGTTGCTCTTCTCGTTGAGGGTGCTCGTCGTGTGGGAAAAAGTTATATCGTTGAGGAGTTTGCCAAGAGGGAATACAAATCATATATCCTTGTGGATTTCGCCCATATCAGCAATTCGATGAAGACTGTATTTGACGAATATCTCAATGAGACTGAGACTTTCTTCATGTATCTGCAAAATGTGGCAGGTGTGCATCTATATCCGCGAGAGTCATTGATCATTTTTGATGAAGTTCAATTATACCCGATGGCAAGACAAGCCATCAAACATCTTGTAGCTGATGGCCGTTATGATTATATTGAGACCGGTTCGCTGGTCAGCATCAATGAGAATACGCAAGATATACTTATCCCTTCGGAGGAACGTCCTATTCAGATGAATCCGATGGATTTCGAGGAGTTCTTATGGGCTCTTGGTGACGAGATGACTTGGCCTTTCATCAAACATTGCTTTGAGAATAAAATGCCGATGGGGCCGATGCATCGAAAGGCAATGACTCTTTTTCGCCAATACCTCGTGGTTGGCGGTATGCCTCAAGCTGTGGCTAAGTTTATCGAAACCAAGAATTTTCAAAAGGTCGATGTAGTCAAGCGTGATATCTTATCGCTCTATCGCAAAAGTATTGATAAGCATGTTAAAGGCTATACTGAAAAAGTAAAAGCCGTCTGGGATCAAATCCCCGGTGAACTGCAAAAGCATGAAAAGAGATTTAAACTCGCTGACATAGAGCAGGGGGCTCGATATAGAAGTTATGAATCTTCTTTCCTATGGCTGAATGATGCAAAATTTGTAAATACCTGCTATTGTGTCACCGAGCCTCAGGTCGGTATGAAACTCAAACGAAATGACATGGCCTTCAAATGCTATATGGGGGATACCGGTTTGCTGATTTCTCATGCTTTCGATGAAAAACTAATCCAAGGTGAAGAGTTGTACCAGAAACTAATCTTGGGCAAGTTGGAAATCAACGAGGGTATGCTGGTGGAAAATATTGTCGCCCAAATGCTGGTGGCAAGTGGTCATTCGCTATATTTTTTCAGCAAAAACTCCGCTGTGACAGAAGATCGTATGGAAATCGATTTTCTCGTAGAAAAACCAACTCTAACCAACGCTCACAATATATGTCCGTTGGAGGTAAAGTCGGGCAAGAACTATTCTTTTACTTCAATTGAAAAGTTTAGAAAGAAGTTTCCAAGCCAGATTCACATTCCTTATATCATCCATTGTATGGATTATAAGGAGGAGAATGGCTATCAGTTCATTCCAATCTACATGACTCCCTTGCTATAGCGCGCGTGCTTACCGGATAAAATATAAATGGGGCAGTGTCTCTAATGTCACTGCCCCTTCGGTTTAGGTATCTATTTCTCTTTTTAATTAGTATACTGTGTTCTGAGGATCGAAGTTGGTCCAACCGCTCAACCAGTTGTCGGAGCCATCCTTGAAGGCACCGATATATCCACCCTTGCCATCGCTAAGTGCTGATGAAGGACAGTAGTTCTGACCTACACCCATCGGGTCGGTAAGACCTAACTCAGCCTCTGTCATGCTCTTATTGTTGGGATTAGACAGAAAGTAACGGTGAGAGTAGGAGAACTGACTCTTATCCTCTGTGCCGGTGGAGAAGTCGTAGAAGTAGTCTTCATAGAGCTTGTTCTTGTCCGAACCAAGGATGTCCATACCTGCCAAGATCACATTGTCGATCACAAATTCGCCATTCTTGGCATATTGCACGGTGTTACCCTTCTCGCCGTCGATGATCAAACCGATAGGATAACCTACTGCCAAACTGTTCTTGACATTCAACTTGCTGCTACGTCTGATCTGGATAGCCGACTGGAATTTACCAAGCTTCGAACCATTGTCGGGATAGACGCTGCCGGCTGTGATGTAGTCAGAGCTGTTGACAAATCCGTTGTTACGTGAGGTCTTCGGACCGATGAAGGTAACATGGCTGAATGTCGCATTGGTGAAGGGGGTTGTCTCGGCCCCTAAAGCATTGATATATGAGTAGATAAGGTCGGTGCCTCCCGTCACGGTATATGTCCATTCGATCGGATTGCGGAAGTGTTTGTAGAAAAGGGCCACTGACACGGTCTCTCCTTTGCTCGGATACCATTCCCAGCGAAGATCAACATTGTCGATATATGCTGCCTTCAGGTCGGGATTACCCATCACGTTGCTTCCCAAGTCGAAGTCGTAGTAGACCGAGGAGGAGAGCTCTCGGAACTCGGGTCGGTTGATCGAGCGCCCGTAGGCCGCCCGGATCTGATGCTTGTCGTTGAGATGATAGGTGATATTGACCGAGGGGAAGAAGTCGCTATAGTCGTAGTTGGTCTTCTGAAGACTCTCTTCGAATTGGCGTGTGTTCATCTCTAAGGTCTGTCGATTATATTCATAGCGTACCCCGGCATAGAAGTCAAAGTGACTCCAGGGCACATTGATGCCCACATATCCGGCTCCCATCATGCCGTGTGCTTTGTAGTTGTTGAGATAGTTCACCTCTTCATACATATAGAGCTTGTCGGGACCATAGTTGCTGTCGATCAGCACGTTGTCTTGCACGTTGGGATCGAACATAAACCCTGAGGAAAGTGTATTGTCAGGTTGCCAGCCATATTGAAATTGGCGTGTGCGGTAGTCGCGTGTCCGATATTCGCCATAGAGACCCGCTTTAACCATCGGCAGGATGCTGCCGATCCGGATCTCACGACTGTAGTTGCCGCTCACCGACATCGTGTGCTCGTTGAGAATGGTAAATTCTCGGCTGATGCGGTAGATTCCCATCGTCTGGTCGGTGCGGTCGGTACGCTCGATAAGTCGGCGGTCGGGTAGATCTTTCTGTGCAAATGCATAGCCTGCACTCCAGTCGATCTTGTTCTCCCCTACGGTGTGCTGTCCGGTCACCTGTGTGTTAAAGGTCGGGCGTGAGGAGTAATAGTATTCCATCTCGTTGATGTTGTCAGACTGGGCATTGAATCCGAGTCGCTCCGAATATCTTATCTTCGATGTCTGGTTGAACACATTCTTCCATTCGATCAAATGGTCGGGATTCGACGGACGATAGGTCATGTTCAGCATCGCTCCGAGGCGGATGTCATGGCTATATTGATTGTCGGTTGCCTTGCGAAGTGCCACCTCTTTATCGTTCGTTATGTCGTAGGGCCCATAGAGCGAGTTCTCCATATCCAAGTAGGTCCGGTAGCTGTTGGAGTAGTTGACCGAACTGATCAAGCTCAGTGACTGCCCGTCGTCGAAGTTCCATTTGTGGGAGTAGCCAACATTGAGCTTCAGATCGCATATCGGATGGATGCTCTTCACATGCCAGTCGTTGTTAAAGCCACTCGCTATTGGGTCGATGCGTGAGTCGATGCCATAAAATGTCGGTGTGCCGTTCATCCCGAAGTCGAGATGTCTCATGCCATCGTCAAATCCTATCCAGTCTGACGAACTTCCATTGGCTGTGACAAATTCGCGGAAGTGTGTCCGGTCGTTGATTCCTACGCCCAGCGATATGTCGACACCCTGCTTCAGTGGCTCGCGTCGTGTGTTCACCAATACGAATCCACCGGTGAAGTCTGCAGGATATTCAGGTGCCGGACTCTTCACGATCACCATGTTGTCGAGCTGCGAACTCGGAATTATATCAAATGAAAAGGCTCGCGAGTCTGCCTCCGAACTCGGTACGGCACTCCCGTTGAGCCACACATTATTATATCGTTGCGACAGTCCGCGCACCATCACAAATTTCTCATCGATTATTGACACGCCGGGGATACGCTTGATCACTTCCGACGCATCGCGGTCTTGTGTCTTGATCACCTCTTGTGCCGAAACTCCGGTCTGTACCACCATGCTTCGTTTCTGCTCTTCGACCTGTGCCAACTGGCTGTCATGGCGTTGGCGTGCAGTTACCACAACCTCCGACAGGGTCTGCTGATCCGGCTTCATCCCGATATCCAAGCACAGTGTGTCTCCCGACACTTTCACTCCCTTCATTGTCTCGGTCTGATAACCCACATAACTACTCTCGATCGTGTAGCGTCCCTCCGGAACGTTAATCACAAAACCACCATCCAAGTCGGTAGCTACACCTCGTCCACCGGGGCTCACCATCACCGTAGCGCCGATCAATGGCTCCCGGTTCTCAAGGTCGCTTACCACTCCCTTTACCACAGTGGAACTGCCGCTGAAGGAGATCGCTCCAATCATCCCGGCTATTATCACCATTCGCTTGCCGCTAATTCTTTCACGCTGTCTTCTGCTAATTCCCATATTGAGGAAACTATCAGATAAGTCACGTCGATTACTTCTTTGCATCTTTATTGGTATAACTTTTGTTCGCTGCAAAATTACACCAACTATGTATCAACATTATTACAACATTATTAAATTAAAATTAAATCCGCCACAAGTATCCAATTCCTCATTCATCCTCATACGCAATCTAACCGCTTTTAATGTGCAATTTTGCGCCTGCTTATTTGATTTTATCCCAAATTTCGTGTAGCTTTGTAAAAATTTTTTAAGTTATCTATGCAATTAATTAAATATTTCCGTCGGCGACCGGTGCTTGTCTTGCTCTGTTTGCTCTTTGTTACGTTTATTCCATTCCTTGGTGAGTCTTTGTTCAATACAAAGGGTGAGCCCCGTGAGGCCATCGTTGCTGTTTCCATGCTTCAACAGGGCGACTGGATCCTCCCCGTGAGCAATGGTGGTGATATCCCTTACAAACCGCCAATGCTCGCTTGGTGTATCGCACTGTTGTCGCTTATCACCGGCGGTGAAGTGTCAGAATTTACGTCGCGCCTCCCCTCTGCTCTTGCCATGATTGCCATGACGTTGTCTACTTACCTGATAGCTCGCCGAAATACCTCGCATAGCAAGGCGATAATGATGGCTCTTATCACTATGACTTCTTTTGAAGTCCACCGCGCTGCTTTTGCCTGCCGTGTGGATATGTTGCTCACCGCTTTTGTCGTCGGAGCTACATATTTGCTCTATGATAACTATCGGAAACATAAACGAATATTCTCTATAGGCGCAATTCTGCTGATGAGCGGTGCCGTTCTCACTAAAGGTCCTGTCGGTGCATTTCTGCCATCTCTCGTCGCTTGGTCGTTTTACCTGTTGCGCGGCGAAAATTTTTGGCGCGCTTCGCTCCTTACTGCGGCCAACGCTATCCTTTCTCTTATCATACCCGCCCTGTGGTATGTCGCCGCTTGGCAACGTGGTGGCGATGATTTCCTTTCGCTGATGATGGAAGAAAATGTGGGTAGACTTACCGGTACCATGAGCTATGATTCTCACCTTAAACCATGGTATTATAACGTGATAACCGTGGTAGCCGGCCTCCTGCCTTTCACGCTGCTGCTCGTTTTCTCTCTCTTTAGCCTCAAATATGCCAAACCGAGATGGAGTGTCAGTGCAAGCCGATTGGTAGCATGGGTGAAGGGACTGAAAAATACAAACCCATGGATTCTCTTTAACTCGCTCGCAGTGATACTCGTTTTCCTATTTTACTGCATCCCGGCAAGTAAACGAAGCGTGTATTTATTGCCGATATATCCGGGCCTTGCCTTTTTTATAGCAGAGTATATTCATTATTTATATAGCCGTGCACCCCGTGCTCTGAAACTTTATTCCGGCTTTATTGCAGCGCTTGCTCCCCTGCTTTTTGTGCTGCTGATTGTGCTCAAAAGCGTCGACTTTCAGTTTGGCAAGGAGAAAATAGACGTTTTCGTAACTGCTTTCCACGATGTAAACTTTGACTTTGGAAGTATCTTTGCCATTGCTGCCTCTTTAGTGATGTCATACTTGACTTGGCGCGCCATCTTCGGCGGAAACGCTTGTCGTGCCATCCGCTGTGCGATAGTGGCTTTGGTGACGCTCCATTGGTCGTTGTCCGCTATATATCAGCCTACGGCAGTGAACGTGAAAACCGACAAGGGGATAGCCGAGATGCTCCTGAAAGCGGGTTATGGCAAGGATAATCCCCTCTATGGTTATTGCTCAACGAAAATGCTCCGATATTATACCATCAATTTTTATATGGGTGATTGTGTCATAAATTGTGAAAAGGAGAAAAATTTACCCAATTCAGGCCTCCTGATAATTGGAGAAAACGACCTGCAAGAGTGGGCGGAAAGGCACAAACAAACATACACCTTCTCCATCTTGCACCACACCAACCACAAAAGCTGCGACACCCGCCAAAAAATCCTAATCCTAAAAATAACCCGAAAACCCTAAAAACTCCCAATTAAGGAACGCGCTCTAAAGTAATCCCTTGGGTATTAGGGTTCTTAGTAGGGTTTGCGATATTTTTCCGGATTGCGGATCTCTTCTATTATTGAGAGGTAGGAGGCGTAGCGACTCTCTGAGATGTAGTGTGACTCAACTGCACTCTTTACCGCACACCCCGGTTCCCCGAGATGCTTGCAGTTGCCATATTTGCAATCTTTGGATGTCCTGAAGATCTCCGGAAAGTAGTGCGACACCTCTTCTTCGGCAAAGTCTATCGTGCCAAACCCGCGTATCCCCGGTACGTCGATCAGACTCCCTCCCTCCGGCATGTCTACCATCTCCGAGAAGGTGGTCGTATGCATGCCCTGATGATGGATGTCCGAGATCTTGCCCGTCTTCAGATTTGCCCCCGGCACAAGCTTATTGATCAATGTAGATTTCCCTACACCGCTATTCCCCGCCATTAGTGTGATCTTGTCGCTCAGATACCCCCTCAAGGCTTCCATCCCGACGCCACTCTCTGCCGATACCTCCATCACCTTATATCCGATACTGTCATATAGCACCTTCAATCCCTCTGCCAATTCCCGGTCATACTCATCCCAAATGTCGCTCTTGTTCAAAATTATCATCGCGCTGATGCCATAAGCCTCCGCCGTCGCCAAGAAGCGATCGATAAATGTCGTCGGTGTCTCAGGGTCGCGCAACGATGCCACCAATGCCGCTATGTCGATATTCGCCGCCAAGATGTGCGACTCTTTCGATAGATTCGATGCTCTCCTTATTATATAATTACGGCGCGTAGACACACTCGTGATGTAGTCAGCATCATCTGCCGCCTTACTCACCAATACATGGTCGCCGACAGCCACCGGATTAGTAGTGCGAATTCCCTTGATGCGAAAGTTCCCCTTCACTCTGCAATTCACCTCCTCGCCAGTCTCCTTCCTGACGATATAACTGCTGCCGGTGTTGCGGATCACTATTCCATCTTCGCCCGGTCCTATCTCTATTTTCTTCTTCTTTGTCATCGATTTTTTCTCGGTTTTCGCTCCCGTTGCCACGGTCGCTTCATTCCTTTCTGCAAATTTAGAGATTTTTGAATTATTTTTACTAATTTTGTCACATCTTTTCCGCATTTTATTTATCCCTGTCATGAAAAATATACTTTCGACTCTCACTTCATCTTTCCTCGCAGGCCTCTTTATCTCTATGGGTGGCGTGGTGTTCCTCAAACTTGGCGGCATCGCCGGAGCTGTCCTCTTCTCTTTCGGACTTCTCTCTGTGGTGCATTATCGCCTCTCTCTATTCACCGGCACTGCCGGCTTCTTCGACTCCGCCAGTGCAGGGGAGTGGTGGCGACTTTTCCTAATCTGGCTCGGCAACTGCATCGGTTGCTTCGCCGTAGCCTATACCATGTCTTACGTCTTCCCCGATTTGACTGATGTCGCTATGTCTATCCTCGATAAGCGATTGGCATTGGGTACTTTACCCTGCTTCCTCCTCGCCATTTTCTGCGGTATCGTTATGACCACCGCCGTCGAATTCGCTCGCAAACAGCAGTTCCTCCCACTCCTCTTCGGTGTGCCCCTCTTCATCCTTTGCGGTTTCACCCACAGCATCGCTGACGCTTTCTATTTCCTTTACTGCCCCTCCGAAGCAATCCTCAATGGTAAGGTCTTGACCCTATACGCCTTCGAAGTGCTCGGAAATCTCGCCGGCTGCAACCTCTATCGCCTGATCATCCGAAAGCAATCCTGACCAAATCCAAAATGAAAAACCGAAATCGATATTCATAACGCGTTCTATATATAAAAAGAGGGGACTATCATTCGATAATCCCCTCTTTTTATTCAGTCGGATTTTTACACGAGTGCAACTACCAAGTCATCCTCAGTCTCTGTAAGTGTTACCTTACCTTCACGACCGAGCCAGCCAAGTGCTGCCATCATTTCGTCTTTCTTCAGTTTTGTAGCTTTCTTCAGACCCTTTGCGCCAAGCATGCGAGTCTCTGAACTTTCAAGGGCTTGGTAAACCTGTCCGGCCCAAGTGCCAATTGATTCAATGTTCATTGTTGCAAAAAATTAGTTAAACATTTACAGCTTTCGACTGCAAAGTTCGATAAAATTTTGACATTTACAAAATTTTTTGCAAAAAATCATATCTTTTTTACCCAAAAAAGTGTAACACTATTCCTAAAAGTGCAACAAATTGCATAATTCCGGTATTCTGATTATCCTATCGGCGGAAGGGAACGGACCATACTACTCTGGTAGGCACTGTCTGTCCATCCAATTTCCCGGGCTTCCACTCCGGCATCATACTCAATACGCGGATTGCCTCCTTATTGAGCGACGGATTTACTCCCCTTATCACCGATATGTGACTTACGCTGCCATCCGTGTTTACCACAAACGAACATGTCACTCTACCCTGAATCCCCTTCTTGTAGGCATCCTTGGGATATACTCGATTGTTGTTGATAAACTTCATCAACTGTGTGTCGCCTCCGGGGAAGGTCGGCTTCTCTGTTACATAATCATATTCGTACACTTCGATATAGCTCGCACTCCCTGTCGTGGTCGTGCCTACATTCACCCGACATGTCTGCGAACTTGCAGGCGTGACTGCTGTTCCCGCCATGCCCGCTGCTATAAGTATACCTAAGATTAATCGCATTGCTTTTTCTGTTTTTCTTGGCGGTCGGATCCCTCTTGGGAGCCTCTGACCTTTTTTCTTATGCAAATTTACTCCACTATTATCTTTTTTGCAAAGCATTATTCCTTAAATATAGTTAATATTCACCCCTTATATGTTACATTTTTTTAATACCAACCATTTTTAATCTTTCCCACCCCGATTACCTCCCTCTTTAAGGAACGCGCTCTATCAGATTTTCACCCTCTATTCTCACAATTTTTTACTCCTTTATACTCTCATTATATAATACTTTTACTCATTTTCCGTTCTCTTATTGATGAATTTGCTGAAATCTTTCATTCCTTCTCTGGTCGTTGCTGCTCTGTCGTCTCTCTCGATATCTGCTCAAAACACCAGCGAAGCCTATAGCTTCTTGAATATTCCCACCTCGTCTCATGCTTTCGCTTTGGGTGGTTGCAATATCGCTATCGTCGACGATGATGTTACTCTCGCCGACCAAAATCCTGCGCTTATCGGTCCGGAACTCGATAAGCAGGTCGCACTAAATTATATGTATTATATGAGCTCCGGCCATTTCGCCGGACTCCGTTATGGCATGGCTGCCGATGAACATAGCGGCTGGGCCATCGGTCTAAGATACCTCAATTACGGCTCGATCGACGGTTATGACGAGTTCGGTTCCCCTACCGGCTCGTTCTCCCCATCCGACCTCGTGATCGAAGGTACTTACTCCCGAGATATCTCCGGAAGATGGCGTGGCGGTGCTAACCTTAAAATGGTCTACAGTAATTATGAGGCTTATAACGCTTTCGCTATCGCTGTCGATCTCGGCGTTAACTATTATGACGAGGAACATGACCTCTCTTTTTCCGTTGTCCTCAAAAATATGGGCGGTCAGGTCAAACGCTTCGATAAGCATTATGCCCGTCTACCCTTCGATATCCAACTCGGTTATATGCAGTCCATAGGAGCATCTCCTTTCCAGATCAGCATCACTGCAAATAATCTTACCCGATGGAATATTCCCTATTATCAATATAAGGAGGATGGCAACGATGTCTTGATACGCAAGAACGGCTTCTTCAACAATTTCTTCCGACACCTCATCTTCGGCTTGCAGTATCAACCCTCCGATAAGTTCTACGCCTCGATTGCATATAATTATCGCACTCATTCCGATATGTCGGCTTTCAAAGGCACATTCTTCTCCGGGTTCTCTTTAGGTTTGGGCTTCAAAACTCGAGGCTTCTCTGTAGGAGCAGCATACGCCATGCCCCATAAATCAGCCTCTTCGTTGATGCTCAACCTATCCTGCTCGATCGGCGAACTTATGAAGTAATCCCCCCAAAAAATAGCATAAAGAATGAGCCCACTCCCGGAGTGAACGTTCTTTTTATTTTCGGACTGTGAGATTACAACAATCCATCGCTTAATATATGTTCCAAGTCGGGTGTAGACACTTTGATGGTGAGTTTGCCACCTTGTGCCACGGAGATGCCTCCCGTCTCTTCACTCACGATGATACAGATGGCATCGCTCTGCTGACTCATACCCAATGCCGCACGGTGGCGCAAACCCAAATTCTTCGGTATGTTCATGTCATGACTCACAGGCAAGATGCATCCCACCGACGAAATCTTGTGATTTGAGATAATCATTGCTCCGTCGTGGAGTGGCGAGTTCTTGAAAAAGATATTCTCGATCAGCCGCATATTGATGCTTGCCCCGATCACATCTCCCGTCTTCTCTACATCGGTCAGAGGTACCTTGCGCTCCACCACTATCAACGCCCCCGTCTTCGACTTCGACATCGACATGCAGGCATACACGATGTTCATGATCTCTCCATGATCATGCTCCGTGTTCTTCTCATGCTTTAGCCATTTGATCATCTTCCGAAAGTTGCCATGTGTCCCCAACTCGATCAGAACCCTCTTGATCTGATCCTGGAATAGAATCACCAGTACGATTAATCCGATACTCATAAACTTGTCGAGGATTGTACCCGTAAGTCGCATATCGAAGATCTCGTATGTCATGACCCATACCACCGTAAAGGCCAACACTCCATAGAATAATGATAACGAACCGCTATTCTTCATCATCCTATAGATATAGAATAGCAAGAGGGCTACGATGATTATGTCGATTATATCTTTTATGCCGAAGTCGATCATGGCGTTTATGTTTTGTTAGATTAGTTCGATTCTTGTTTTCCCCTCCCCACGGGTGGTGATGATATGTCGATCGGTGAGATTGCGTTGATAGGCTTCATAGATTCGCACTGTCTCCGACGCCTCTTTAACGTCATGCACACGCAGGATATCCGCACCATTCATCAGCGCCAACATATTCAGCGCCGTTGTGCCGTTGAGCGCTTCCGCCGGAGTGATCCCCAATTCTTTCCAGATCATCGTCTTGCGTGAAATCCCTGTCAAGATCGGACACCCTAATGCCTCGAATGCTCGCTGATTGCCCAATAACTCATAGTTCTGATCCACTGTCTTGGCAAATCCATATCCGGGGTCGATGATAATGTCACTCACTCCCATCTGTCGCAACCGATCGCATTTGAACGCAAGATCTTTCAACACCTCTGCTGTCACATCTTCATAGTCGGTGAGACTCTGCATCGTGGCGGGTGTGCCTCGCGTATGCATCAATATATAGGGTGCGTTCAACTCTGCTACCGTGGCAAACATCTCCGGATCCATGTCGCCGCCGCTGATGTCATTGATGATATCTGCGCCATGCTCCATACATGCCCGCGCCACATCTGCTCGGAATGTGTCAATCGAGATGATGACATCCTCATAGCGACTCCTTATCTTATCGATCGCCGGCAAGAGCCGATCCACCTCCTCTTCGGCACTCACCTCCGCAGCTCCCTGACGTGTGGAATAACCTCCGAGATCGAGCATATCAGCCCCATCCCTCAGCATAACCTCGACCCGCGCCAACACTTCTGACAGGTCAACACGACTCCCGGCATAAAAACTGTCCGGTGTTACATTGATGATCCCCATCACTTGAGGCCTCTCGATCTCATAGAGACTCCCTCGGATGTTCAAACTATGTGTCATCACTGTTATTATTTTAAGTTTTAGATTGTTTACTACGCGAATTTAGCACTTTTTTTGCTTATATGAAATTTTTTGCCTAACTTTGCATCCGGTTTCGCAATCTCTGGTAAGACATGGTGGCTTATTAAATTGCAATTAATTAATTAAATATACCAATGGACTTAATTAAAATCGCAGAGGAGGCTTTTGCTACTCCTAAGAAAAATTTCGACCAATTCGGCCCCGGTGATACCGTGACTGTTGCCTATCGTATCAAAGAGGGTAACAAGGAGCGTATCCAGCAATACCGCGGCGTAGTGATCAAAATCAGCGGCTCCGGCGACAAGAAGCGATTCACTGTTCGCAAGATCTCCGACGGAATCGGTGTGGAGCGTATCTTCCCTATGGAATCTCCTTTCATCGAGTCGATTACCGTAAATAAGTATGGTAAGGTGCGCAGAGCTAAGCTTTATTACCTCCGTAACCTCACCGGTAAGAAGGCTCGCATCAAAGAGCGTATCGTTAAGAAAGCTGACAATTAATCAGCACTCACTGATTCGCATCCATCACAGCCCACTCTCTTTTAGAGCTGGGCTGTTTCTTTTTTTTCTTTCTTTTTCACCGATTTTTTTGTAATTTTGTGGAAAATTAGTCGTTCCAATCGAATTTATCGATATTAGACGTTTTTTCAACCTGTTAGTTCATATTTTATTCAATAGCAAGATCATGTCTAAGAAAGCTATCCTCATCATCCTCGATGGTTATGGTCTCGGCGACCATCAGCACGATGATGTTATCTTCAACACGCCGACTCCCTATATGGATCACCTTATGGCGACCTATCCTAATTCCCAACTCTCCGCTTGCGGCGAAGATGTAGGCCTCCCCAACGGCCAAATGGGTAATTCCGAAGTCGGTCACCTCAACATCGGTGCCGGCCGAGTCGTATACCAAGACCTCGTGAAGATCAACCGAGCCATCGCCGACGGCTCTTTCTCTAAAAATCCTGAAATCGTCGATGCTTTCTCTTACGCTCGCGATCATAACGTGCCCATCCACTTTATGGGACTAACCTCTACCGGTGGCGTGCACTCTTCGCTCGACCATCTCTATGCACTCTGCGACACTGCCAAGGAATATGGCCTCGACAAGGTCTTCATCCACGCTTTCATGGATGGCCGTGACACCGACCCCAAAAGCGGTGCCGGTTTCATCAAAGATGTCGAAGAGCATTGCGCCAAGTCTGCCGGTAAGGTCGCTTCGGTCATCGGCCGATATTATGCCATGGACCGCGATAAGCGCTGGGAGCGTGTCAAAGAGGCTTACAACCTCCTCGTTTATGGTGAGGGTAAGCATGCCGACAATATGGTCCAAGCCATCGAAGAGTCTTATGCCGAAGGTGTTACCGACGAGTTCATCAAACCTGTCGTTAATGACAATGTCGACGGCCGCATCGGTGCAGGTCATGTAGTCATCTTCTTCAACTATCGCAACGACCGCGCCAAGGAGCTAACCACTGTCCTCACTCAGCATAGCGAGGGTGGCATGAACCCAATCCCCGACTTGCAGTATTTCTGCATGACTCCCTACGATGATTCTTTCCGTGGCGTCAAGATCCTCTTCAACAAGAGCGACGTTCCCCAGACTCTCGCTGAGTATCTCTCTTCTCGCGGCTTGAAGCAACTTCACATCGCCGAAACCGAGAAGTATGCTCACGTCACTTTCTTCTTCAATGGTGGTCGCGAAGCTCCATTCGAGGGTGAAGATCGTATCCTCGTGCCCTCTCCCAAGGTGGCTACCTACGACCTCCAGCCCGAGATGAGCGCTCCTGAAGTCACCGATAAACTCGTCGAGGCTATCGCTACTGATAAGTATGATTATATCGTGGTCAATTTCGCCAACGGTGATATGGTGGGCCATACCGGCGTATATGCCGCTATCGAGAAGGCTGTCGAAACTATCGATGCATGCGTAAAACGTGTCGTCGAAACTGCTCGTCAGCATGAGTATGAGGCTATAATCATCGCCGACCATGGCAATGCCGACCATGCTACCAATGAGGATGGCTCTCCCAATACTGCCCACTCCCTCAACCCCGTGCCTTTCATCTATATCGGTTCGCATCCCGAAGCTAAGGTGGAGAATGGCCGTCTCGCCGACGTCGCTCCCTCTCTCCTCAAACTTCTCGAACTCCCGCAGCCCGAGGAGATGACCGGACACAATCTGATCTCTTTCTGATAGATTCCTGTTCCGCCTCTCCCCCGTGGATGCTTTGTAACATTTATTGACAAATGTTAGCGCATCTATCTGATCTCAAGGCTTTTTGCCTTTGTGTCTTGATCACACTCACTGCGTGTGCCCCACGCTCCGAGTCTTCTGCCGATCAAGATTCTATCCCTGCCTCTACGGCTGCGGATATCACCGCTGATGCCGAGGCTTGGGCTGATTCAGTCTGTGCCTCCCTCTCCTTGAGACAGAAGGTGGCGCAACTTTTCATTCCGGCGCTTTTTGCCTCTGATGATTTTTGGACCCTCCGACAACTTCGACAGTATGCCGATAGTTGCATCGGAGGTGTCCTTCTTCTTAAGGGTGACTCCCATTCCGCCACCATCATCGCCGATTCGCTACAAACCAATTCTCGCATCCCCGCGTTCGTAGCAATCGACGCCGAGTGGGGACTCGCTATGAGACTCACCGATGCTCCCAAGTTCCCGCTCAATAGCGATATTCGACCCGATGTCAACGATCAGATTCTCTATGACTATGGTCGTGAACTCGCTCGAGAATGCCGCATTATTGGTGTTAATATGGTGCTTGGCCCGGTGGTCGATGTCAGCTTCGGTGACTCCTTTATGCGTCGCCGATCTTTCGGCGATGACCCTCATCGTGTGGCTGACCTCGCATTGGCTTACGCCCGTGGCCTCGAAGATGGAAATGTCATCAGTGTGGCGAAGCATTTCCCAGGTCATGGTTCCGTCTCTGCCGATTCCCACCTCCGTAAGGGGGTGATCGAACGTAGCCTCAATCAGATGGATTCGATCGATCTTTATCCCTTCAGGCGTTGGGTCGAAAATCGACTCTCTGGTATTATGGTCGGTCATCTTGCCGTCCCTTCCATCGATTCCCGAATGCTCCCCGCTGCCGTCTCTCCTATCGTTATCAAGGATCTCCTCCGCGGTGATATGGCCTTCTCCGGATTAGTTATCACTGATGCCCTGAATATGAAGGGTGCCGAAGGATATGGTGCCGACGATGCCATCGCTGCCGGCGCCGATATTGTTATCGCCCCCGAGAAGACTTTCTCGCAGATAGACAATGTGATGCAAGCCATCGCCGACGGTAAAATCAGCCAAAACGACATCGATACCCATGTACGACGTATCCTTTTCTACAAATACCTCCTCAACAGATCCAATCCCGGCGCCAAATCTCCCCCTCCTGCCACTACAACCCAATCCCACGACACTCTAACCACCCCCCAAGCCGACTCAATCTCCCACCTCCTCCGGTAAGAACGCGTTCCTTAAATTTTTGGGGTCGTAGAGGCGGATATTTTTGAACTCTATTATGGATATACGAAAAAACCTCCACAGGGCCCTGTGGAGGTTTTTTCGAATCAATTTGTAATCTTACTTACCCGACATGTGGTCAGATACTGTCAGATTCAAACGCCCTTTGGCGCGACGGCGTGCGAGAACCTTGCGGCCACTCTTGGTTGCCATTCTCAAACGAAATCCGTGCTTGTTGATTCTTCTGCGTCTTGAGGGTTGAAAAGTCCTTTTCATTTGTCTATCTTATTATTAAATTTTGCTTTCTTTTACCCATCTCTTGCACCATTTATGGCACACTTTTGGGACATTCGACCGCAAAATTAACAATTTTTTTTCATTCTTACAAATTTATCACCCCTGTCAAGCCCCTTTTATGCTACTTTTCTTACTTTTTTTACTCTTTATGCCCTCTCTATTTATCCATTTCGAGATTTTTTTGTAACTTTGTGGCTTGTAAGGGATATATCCCCATTTTTTATCCCTTCCTCTATTTATTTTTGTTTTTTATCTTTAATACAATTATATACTCTTTAAAGCAATGATGAACGCTCAAGACATCAAGAACGGCTCTTGCATCCGCCTCGATGGCCGTCTCTATTTCTGTGTGGAGTTCCTACACGTTAAGCCCGGTAAGGGTAACACTTTCATGCGTACTAAACTCAAAGATGTGGTCGATGGCCGTGTGATCGAACGTCGCTTCAACATCGGCGAGAAGCTCGAGGATGTGCGCGTAGAGCGCCGCCCCTATCAATACCTCTATGCCGACGGCGAGGATGATATCTTCATGAACAATGAAACTTTCGAACAAATTCCTATCAGCAAAGAGCTCGTTACAGGCGCTGCCTATATGAAGGAGGGTGATACTGTAGAAGTCGTTTCCGATGCTTCCACCAACACTGTCCTCTACGCCGAAATGCCCACCAAGACTACTCTCAAGATCACTTACACTGAGCCCGGTCTTAAAGGCGATACTGCTACCAACACCCTCAAACCCGCCACTGTCGAAACCGGCGCTACCGTTAAGGTGCCCCTCTTCATCAACGAAGGCGAACTCATCGAGGTCGATACTCGCGATGGTAGCTATGTTGGCCGCGTGAAGGCTTAATCCCCTCAGAAATACCCCGATTCTTTCCCTCCCTTATCATGACTACTAAAGATCATATTCTCTTCTCAATTATTGTTCCGGTCTATAACCGTCCCGATGAGGTGGCTGACTTGCTCGCAAGTCTCGAGGCGCAGTCCGACAATGGGTTTCAAATCGTTATCGTCGAGGATGGTTCTACCATACCTTGCCTCGATGCCGATACACTCCCCGACGGTTCGCTCGCTCCTCGTGGCCATGAGGGCTTGAATCTTAAATATTTCAGAAAATCTAACGAAGGGCGTAGCATCGCCCGTAATTATGGCTTAGTCAGAGCCGACGGAGATTTCTTTATCTTCGTCGACTCTGACTGCATTTTACCCCCCGATTACATCGCTTCTCTCCGCCGTGAACTCGCCCAAAATCCCGTCGATTGCTTCGGCGGCCCCGATGCCGCCCACGATTCCTTTACCTCCACCCAGAAGGCTATCAATTTCGCTATGACAGCATTCCTCACCACCGGTGGAATCCGTGGCGGTAAGGTCTCGATGGAAAAGTTCACACCCCGTACGTTCAATATGGGATTCTCACGCCGCGTATATGAGAAGGTCGGCGGTTTCCGCGAAATGTTTAGCGAGGATATCGATATGTCAACACGTATCCGCCTCGCCGGTTTCTCGATATCCCTTTTTCCCTCCGTATTCGTCTACCATAAGCGTCGAGGCAATCTCTCCAAGTTCTGGCGCCAGGTCCATGTCTTCGGAATGTCGCGCATCACTCTCCGGCTCCTCTATCCCGGCTCGATGAAGATCGTGCACTGGCTCCCCGCCATATTCACCATCGGTGTGGCTTTCCTCCTTATTTCCTCCATCTTCTGCATTTGGGCGCTTCTCCCTCTTCTCCTATATATCGTAGCCCTTTTCCTCTCTGCCCTCTTCAGCGAGCGTAGTCTGAAGGTGGCTTGTATCGCCGTCGCTGCATCTATGGTGCAACTCCTCGGTTATGGCACCGGATTTATTTCAGCCTATTTCAATAAGATCATCCTCGGAAAGGGGCGCGATATCAACCGCGAAATTGAAATCCGCAAAGGGAAAAACGAAAAACTTTAACCACTTATCTTATTATCCCGATAGACATGAGCGACGAGACTGATTACTCTTTCGAAGATGTGCCCGATTTCTCTGAAGTCGATCCCAAAACAACTTCAACTCCCGGACTTACCGTCAAGGATATGGCACCCGACTCTCAGCCTCGCGAACGTGCCATCAATTTTGGCATCGGATCTCTCACTAATGCCGAACTACTCGCGCTCATACTCCGTTCGGGAGCCGTCGGCTATCCTATCACTTCCCTTTGTCAGGATTTTATGAAGAGAAATGAAAATCTCTTCCTTAACATCGAACGCCTTTCTCATAAAGAACTTATAAAGATACGTGGCATCGGCGAAACAAAAGCCCTGCAGATCGAAGCCGTTATGGAAATCGTAAGACGTTATAATGACGAAAATTACAACGCTCGCAAGCAGGTGACGTCTTCGCTATCTATCTATAAGTTGGTGCGCCCGATCATGGGCAATCTCCCTCACGAGGAGATGTGGGCAGTCTTCCTCAATCGCTCCAACCATGTCATCGGCAAATTCCGCTCCACCACCGGCGGCTCTACTGCCACTCTCTTCGACAAGAAGAAGATCATCCGCCAGGCGCTGATCCATCAGGCGGAAGGGGTGATACTCTGTCATAATCACCCTTCAGGCAATCCTCGACCCTCCGGCATGGATGATAACATCACTGCCGCTTTTCGCGAAGCTTGCAAACCGGTGGACCTCCGATTCCTCGACCATATCATCGTAACTGCCTCCGGCTATTATTCCTACGCCGATTCTTCCACCATAATATAATAAATATAATAGCAGACTTTTTTATAAGGAACGCGCTCTAAAGCAAAAGAGCATGATCGCAAGTGATCACGCTCTCTATTTTTGTTATATCATGCCTACTTAGAATGGCACATCTTCTTCTCCCGGTGCCGGCATGATGTCCGGATTTGATCCCCCTGCAGACCCTCCGGCTGCCATACTGCTCAGATTGAAGCTGCTGCCTGACTCTCGATTCATCCGAGATTCTTCTCGTCGTGTCTCCATGCCCCCCAGAGCTGCATTGATCATATCCTTATCCTCATCCCAGTTCTCAAAGCGGGCATAGCGCTTCACAAATCGCAATTTTACATCTCCCACCGCACCACTACGATGCTTCGCAATTATCAGTTCGGCAAGGTCGCGGATGTCGTTACCATTGGCATCTTCCGAACTCCGTGTGTAATACTCCGGACGGTGGATGAAGCAGACGATATCGGCATCCTGCTCGATGGCTCCCGATTCTCGAAGGTCGGAGAGTACAGGTCGCTTATCCTCGCGTGTCTCCGTGCTTCGATTCAACTGCGACAGGGCGATGATTGGTATGTTGAGCTCTTTGGCCAAAGCCTTGAGCGATCGTGAGATAGTCGATACCTCTTGCTCGCGGCTCCCAAGTTTCATACCCGTGGCATTCATCAGCTGCAAGTAGTCGATCATGATGATCTTAACGCCATGTTCTCGCACAAGTCGGCGTGCCTTGGTGCGAAGTTCCGTGATTGATAGTCCCGGTGTCTCGTCAAGATATAAGGGCGCTGAATACATCGTTGCAACTCGGCTGTTGAGCCGATCCCACTCTTCGTCGCTCAGCTGACCACTCTTGAGCTTCTCACCCTCGAGATTGGCAATATTACTGATCAATCGCTTCGCCAACTGCACATTGGCCATCTCCAAGGTGAAGATTGCCACCGGGATACTGTAGTCGATCGCCATATTCTTCGCCATCGACAGCACGAATGCCGTCTTACCCATCGCCGGACGTGCTGCCACGATGATCAAGTCGGAGTTCTGCCATCCCGATGTCATGTGATCCAGTTGGTCATATCCTGTCTTCAAGCCCGATAGACCGGTCGTCGTGTTAGCTGCCGTCTGTATCTGTTCGATTGCCAAGTTCAGCACCGGGTCAATCTGGGTTACTTCCCGCTTCAAGTGGGTCTGGGAGATGTCAAAGAGCTTTCCCTCTGCCTCTTGAAGAAGATCATCCACATCGTTGCTCTCGTCGAAGGCGGCCGTCTCGATGCTCGACGCAAAGGAGATAAGGCGTCGTGCCAAAAATTTTTGCGACACAATCTTGGCATGATATTCCACATTCGCCGCCGAATAGACGCGCGAGGTCAGCTCGGTGATATGCACGGCTCCTCCCACTTCTTCCAAGGTGCCATTCGCACGAAGCTGCTCGGTTACCGTCATCATATCTATCGGCCGCTGATTGAAACCCAATGTGCTGATCGCTTCATAGATCTTCGCATTCCGTGGATCGTAGAAGGAGTCGGGGGTCAGGATGTCGGCTACATTCATATAGGCATCCTTCTCGAGCATCAATGCTCCCAGCACCACCTCCTCCAAGTCCGTGTCATGGGGTGGTAATTTCCCCATCGCATCCTCTATCTTCGGCTGCACCTTGGGGCGCTTGTTATATTGCTGTTCTGCCATCGTTCTTTAGTTTTTTTCTTTTTGGAGTCGCAAATATACTATATCTATCCCGCATATCCCCAATTTTATCCCTCTTTTTTATCGACATTTTTTGAACAAATCACATCGCTATCCACTATTGATCCCTATAGAGTATACTTCAGCTTTATCGGATATCTATTTTATAATCAGTGCCATAAGTATCCACACCGACACCCCGAGCATCAGCATCGCTGTCTTCCCCAAAATTGGATTCAGTTCCGAGCCCTCCGATTGCTTCATGCGATGCCATGTCAGGTAGTGTAGATTCACATATATCAAGATGCCGATTTGCCAGAATTTATTGACTGTCAGTAGGGTAGCGGCCATTATGCAGAGTGCCGCTACTATGCCGTTGGCAAGATAGAGCCGTTCCATTGCTTTAGCTCCCCATCTCACGGCGAGTGTCTTCTTACCTGCCTTCCGGTCATCTTCGCAATCGCGGTAGTTGTTCACCACCAGCACGTTGGCTCCCATTATTCCGATAGCCACCGACAGCCATATCGTCAGCGCAGAAAACCCCGCCTCGTGACTCTGCACGTAGGTCGAAAGTGTCACCGGTATTATACCGAAGAAGATTACCACTGCCACTTCCCCAAGTCCATGGTGGGACAAGGGATATGGTCCCGCTGAGTAGCCCAAAGCAAAGAGGGCGATTGCCACTCCCACCGGTAGTAGCCACCAGCCTCCCCACGCTATCAGACTGCATCCTAATGCACACACCACGCCCAATAAGACAAACGTGGCATTACGCATCGCCCCGGGGGTGATATCTCCCTCGGTGACCCCTCGCCTGAACCCCTCTCTCCCTTTGCGATCCAATCCATTGAGATAGTCGAAATATTCGTTGGCAAAGTTCGATACGATCTGTGCCCCGATGGCGAATAACATACATATAGTGAAGGGAAGTAGTTGAAAGCCTTCATAATATGCCGCACATCCCGCTGAGGTCAATACTCCAGCCACTGACACCGGCAACGTATGCAACCGCATCGCCTCTATCCATGCCTTTATTTTACTCCTTGATCTCATCTTCTTTTTATCTTCTTACGATTACCTACTGTTGCCAAGGCTTTGAACTCATCTTCTGCGTCGCTTGAAAAATTCGGTCACTATCTGTTGACATTCATCTTCGAGCACTCCCGATTCGACTATAGTGCGGGGATGCAACACCGAGTTGCGTGCCATTGTGTGGCTGAAATACCCTCGCTTAAGGTCTGACGCACCATAGACGATACGCCCGATATGACTCCATCCCAATGCTCCGGCACACATGGCGCATGGCTCCACAGTGACATAGATCGTGCACTCCGGCAGATATTTCCCTCCCAACGTGTTGCAGGCCGCCGTCAGCGCCATCATCTCGGCATGTGCCGTCACATCATGAAGCCGTTCGGTCAGGTTATGACCCCTGCCGATCACTCTCCCCTTGCTCACTATCACTGCCCCTATGGGCACTTCCCCCGCCTCGCAAGCCTCCATTGCCTCCGATAGCGCCATTCTCATATACTTCTCATCGATAGCCTCTATTCCCATTCTTAGCTCTTTTACTCTTTCCGCCGATAGTTCAGCCGTCTTTTTTACTCTTCCCGCCGATTAGTTCAGCCGTCTTTTTTACTCTTCCCGCCGATTAGTTCAGCCGTCTTTTTTACTGTTCCCGCCGATTCGGTCGGCGGGCTTACTACTTTTTTACTAACTCCGACACCCTCTCTGCCACCTCTTTCATCAGCCACGCCGGCGTGGAGGTCGCTCCGCAGATCCCGATCTTCTTGGCTCCGACCAGCCACTCTTGTCGAAGATCGCTGCTGTCGGTGACAAGTCGTGTGCTCGGATTCACTTTGATACATTCCTCCAAGAGCACCTTCCCGTTTGAGCTCTTGGCTCCGCTCACGAAGATGATCGTGTCATGGTTGGCTGCAAATTCTTTGATCTTCTCCGAACGTGTCGCCACCTGACGACAGATCGTGTCGAAGTATTCAAATCTTCCGCTCCGTTTACGCTGCTTGATCTCGTTGACTATGTGGCGAAATCCCTCGAGACTCTTCGTGGTCTGAGAGTAGAGCAGTATATCGCGCTCCAAGTCCAACGTGTCGAGTGCCGTAACATCCTGGATTACTACAGCATTACCATCCGTCTGACCCACCAGTCCATTCACCTCCGCATGTCCCTGCTTGCCATAGATCAAGATCAAGGGCATCTCCTCGATCTCTCCCGATGACATCTTGGCGCGAGCCAGGTCGTAGGCCTCTTTGATTCGCTTCTGAAGTTGCAACACCACCGGACATGTCGCATCAATCACCCGATTGCGATTCTTTTCCAGTTTCTTATAGGTCGAGGGGGGCTCTCCATGTGCTCGCAGCAAAACTGTGCTCCCATGAAGATCGTTCAAGTCTTCATGCGTGATGGTGTGCAACCCTCGGAGCCTCAATCGCTCCACTTCCGAAGCATTGTGCACGATGTCGCCAAGACATGCCAAGGTGCCACTCTTCGCCAACTCTGCCTCTGCCTTGGCAATGGCGGTCACCACTCCAAAGCAAAAACCGGAGTTGCTGTCGATCTCTATGATGGGAGTGCCCGGATCTTTCTCCGATCCGGGTGCTCTTCCTTCATCTTTCTTCATTCGTTGGATATTACGTGAAATAGATTGATCAGCCATGCCATCTGCTCTTGACGAGTCAGATGATCGTTGTCCAAGACATGGGCATCTGCCGCCTTGCAGAGCGGTGATACTGCTCTGGTCGTGTCGATCTGATCGCGTGTCTTGATGTTGTTCAGAACATCTTCGTAGTTCACCGAGACTCCTTTAGCTTCGAGCTCTTTGAGCCTCCGCTCTGCTCTTACCTCTGCCGAAGCCTCCACGAAGACCTTCATCTCTGCATCGGGGAATACCGTCGTCCCAATGTCGCGACCATCCATTACGATACCTTTCTCTTCGCCAAATGACTGCTGTAGACTTACCAAGTGCTCGCGCACTTCGGCTATCTCTGCCACCTTGCTCACTACTTCACTTACGCGCATGCCCCGGATCCCATCTTCGACATCTCGCCCATTCAAGATAGTGTGCTGTACACCATCCTCTCCTTTGGGCATAAAGCCGATATGGATCTCCGGCAATGACCCTATCAGGCGGTCTCTATCCACCTCTCCATCTGCCACCATTTCATGCTCCAACGCATAGAACGTCACCGCACGATACATCGCACCGGAGTCTACATAGATGTAACCTACTTTCTTCGCCAATTCGCGTGCCATCGTCGATTTCCCCGACGATGAGTATCCATCGATTGCTACTATGATCTTTTTCATTTTTCTTCTTTTTTCGTGCGATTCTTCTTGGCTGATGCCGATTTCTTGGCTACTGTGGCTTTATCCTCTTTCTTCGCCGTTCCCCTCTTCTTGGCTTTAGATTCCGGCTGCGGCTTTACCATCCTCAGAACTTGCGCCGATCGTGCCGGCAGATACATCTTGAGCCATCCCTTGCCCGAGGGTGAGTAGAGGGGATCAGGCTGGGTGAAGTGATGCACACTGTCGTCGCTGAATCCATGTCCTCCATATTCCGGCGAGTCGCTGTTGAGCACTACCTCATATTCTCCGGCTGGTGCCAAGAACCCATAGTCGGGGAAGGAGCGTGTAGGACTCCAGTTGAATACGAAGATCAAGTCTCCTCTGCGGAATGCCAACACCTGGTCGTCATCTTTTTCCCACAGCTTATCCACCGGAAGGTCTTGGAAGTTGTATACCCCGGTGGCAAGGGCGATCATATCGTTGTCAAATTTGTTCAAGTATTTGAACTTCAGATCTTCACGATCCACCAGTTCCCATTGTCTGCGTGCATATTTGTAGCTCCAGCCATTGCCTTCGCGGGGGAAGTCTATCCATTCCGGATGTCCCCATTCGTTGCCCATGAAGTTCAGGTAGCCTCCATTGATCGAAGCCATCGTCACCAAGCGGATCATCTTGTGCAAGGCCATGCCGCGTTCCACCACGCCATTGCCATCTTCCACACCCATGTGCCAGTACATCTCTTTGTCGATCAGACGGAAGATGATCGTCTTGTCGCCCACCAGCGCCTGGTCGTGACTCTCACAGTAACTTACCGTCTTCTCGTCGGCACGGCGGTTGGTCAGCTCCCAGAAGATGGATGTAGGATGCCAATCTTCATCTTTCTTCTCTTTGATCATCTTGATCCAGTAGTCGGGGATACCCATCGCCAAGCGATAGTCGAAGCCCATGCCTCCATCTTCGAATTTTGATGCCAGACCCGGCATGCCGCTCATCTCTTCGGCTATGGTGATGGCGCGTGGATTCACCTCGTGGATCAGTAGGTTGGCTAAGGTCAAGTAGACCAATGCGTTCACATCTTCGTTGCCATCATAGTAGTCGCCATAGCCTCCGAAGGCCTTGCCCAGTCCATGGTTGTAGTAGAGCATCGAGGTCACTCCGTCGAAGCGGAATCCATCGAAGTGATACTCTTCAAGCCAGAATTTGCAGTTCGACAGCAGGAAGTGCAAGACACTGTTCTTGCCATAGTCGAAGCAGAGTGAATCCCATGCCGGATGCTCGCGTCTCGAGTCCCCATAGAAGTAGAGATCGTACGAGCCATCGAAGTGACCAAGTCCCTCCAATTCATTCTTTACGGCATGTGAGTGTACGATATCCATGATCACTGCAATTCCCGCTTTGTGCGCATCGTCGATAAGATGCTTCAACTCGTCGGGTGTGCCGAAACGCGATGAGGCGGCATAGAAGTTGCTGACATGATAGCCGAACGATCCATAGTAGGGATGCTCCTGGATTGCCATCAATTGGATGGCGTTGTAGCCATCTTTGACGATACGAGGCAACACGTTGGTGCGGAACTCTTCGTAGGTGCCGAGACCCTCTTTGTCTTGTGCCATGCCGATGTGAGCTTCGTAGATCATCAGTGGCTTGGTCTCCGGCTTGAAGTTCTTTACCTTGTATTGATAGGGATGCTCGGGTGCATAGACCTCGGCGCTGAAGATCTTCGTCTCTTCATCTTGCACCACCCGACGTGCATACGCCGGAAGTCGCTCCCCATCTCCTCCTTGCCAATATATATGCAACTTGTAGAGGTCGCCATGCTTCATGCTCTCTGCCGGAAATTCTCCCTCCCAGTTGCCATTCTCCAATCGCTTTAATGCATAGCGCTCGTCATCCTGCCAGCCGGTGAAGGTGCCGGTCAAGTAGATCTTTGTGGCATTCGGCGCATATTCTCTGAACACCCATTTGCCTTTGCCATCGCCATGCAACCCGAAGTAGTTGTAGGCGTTGGCAAATTTTATCAGACTCCCGTCCGTGCCTGATGTCAGTTCTTCAAGTTTGCGCACCACATCCTGATGCCGACCTTCGATAGCACCTGCGTATGGCTCCAACCAGGGGTCATTGCGCAGTATTGCAAGTTTCTTTTCCATATTTTATGTTTGTTCTTTGTTTTTTTGTTTACTGTTTACCTTAATATTTTTCTCCTTGTTTATTGTTGTCGGGAGTGTTCTCATTCGGAACTCCCCCTGCTTCTTCCCTTTTTTCAGGTTCCCCTTTTTGGCTCTGACCGGTGACGTCGTCCCATTTCAGACAGCCCCTTATCAATTGCCGTAATCGCTCGGAGTCTTCGTCTTGTCTCTTCAGCACTCCCATCACTCCCCGGATATATTCATCTTTGTTGGCAAACCCCAATAGGGTGCTCACTTCCGATTCGGGTAGCATCGGCTTGTGGTTGAACACCTTCAAGATGCTGTCGTAGTCGTTGTCGCGGATCATCACCGCAAAGCTCTCTCTCAGTCTGTTGTAGTGCATACGAGGCTTCAGACGTGCCTCAAGTTCGCGTACATGTGTCTCCAAGGCGGTGATACACCTGAACCTGCCGTCGATCTTGCACTCTACGTCGCGCTTCATCTTGTGGCGCGTGTGCTGCAATGCCTGCTCGTCGGCTTGCTTGCGGAACATCTTGATCACACTCCGCTGAACCTGCTCGACTATCCGATCACCATCCTTCCCTTTCCGACGTGCCATCAATCTAATGACTCCGGTCATCAGAAATATATTTTCGATCTCTGCAACTTCCGGCACCATAATCTGCTTCCTCCGTAGATATGCCACCTCTTTCTCTGTGCGCCGATCCCGATCCACTATCCCGTAACTGTGGATATGGTGCATCGCCTGCTGATCGTTGAAGGAGCGGGTTGTCTCGATCACCTTGTCACACGACCCCACCGGCCTTACCGTCATCTCCGGAAATACCAAACTGTATAGTCGCTTGTCGATCGAGTGCTCGGCATCCCCTTCGATGAATAATACAGGCCGACGACTTCCGGCAAGCTTTACCATAATGTCTTCGGCAAGTGAGCCGGAGCTCAACACCTCATAGTCCCAGGCATGCTGCTCGGAGTCGTAACGCTTCACCCAGATGCATTTGTTGCTCGTGCGGGTGATGATGAAGTCTTCATCCACAGAGTTGTAGACGAAGGTGCAGTCGCGACGCAATTCTTCTATAGAGTTCCACAAGGTCCCGATGATCGAAGGATGCACGAATAGGGTAGGGGAGTCGATGAAGATCACCGCATCTGATGGCGCAAAGAGTGTCGCGCCAAGATAGTATAACACCGCCTTCTCACCTTGACTCAACTTTAACGCCGATATCAGGTCGCCGCCGCTCCCGGTGGCAAATTTTAGTGTCCCCCCTTCGCGACTTATCCTGTTGTTGGGGAAGATACGCTCCCAGTGTCGTTTGATTACATCAAATTTCGACCGCTTCATTTTGACGTTGCGCCCTCCACTCTTCATCAATTCTGATTTCAACCGCAAGAGGTTGTCCAATTCGTCGGCGAAGAGCATGTAGACGATCTTGTCAAGCTCGCTAACTGCATCCGTGCGCATGTAGCTCCGCTGTTTCACCGCCTGCCGATATTGTGCATCGATCGAGTTGGCGCGGGTCGATTCTTCTCGCTCTGCATAAAATGCCGAGATGGCACTCAGACAGTAGGCCTTTTCCCCACATTCTTCCATCATCTCTTCCATAAAGCGGGTCTTCCCCGCCCCGTTGCCGCCGATGATGGTGATCTGCCGAGAGTCTTCGATAGTTGACTCTCGACCCGATTGCAATGATTTTGGTAGTCTGATTGCGTTCACTTTTTTGAGCTTTTATGGTCTTATAACTATCCTTTTATGGTGTTATATCTCTTCAAGATGGTAAATTTACTAATTTTTTTCTAATTTTGCATACTCTTTCGCTATTTTTATCTCTCCATTTTTTTGGAGTCGATAGTTTTAATCTAAATTTTATCATTTATTATGTTTTCAGGCATTGTTGAAGAGTCGGCGCGTGTGGTCGCCCTCAATAGAGTGGAGGATAATCTCGATATCTCGCTCGCTTGTTCGTTCGTCGATGAACTCTCCATCGATCAGAGTGTGTCTCATAATGGCGTCTGCCTTACTGTGGTGGCTCTCCCTAAGGATGGCACCTACACTGTTACAGCTATTCGCGAAACTCTCGATCGTTCTAATCTCGGCAATCTTAAAGTCGGCGATGAGGTGAATGTCGAACGCAGCATGCGCATCGATGGGCGTCTCGATGGTCATATCGTCCAGGGGCATGTCGATCAGACTGCCAAGTGTGTCGACCTCGTGGAGGCTGACGGCAGTTGGATCTTTACTTTTGAGTATCAAGTGAAGCGAGAACTCGCCCGTCGTGGCTATTTCACTGTCGATAAGGGTTCGGTTACCGTCAATGGTGTCTCGCTCACCGTTTGCAACCCTACTTCCACTCCCGATGCCAATGACCCCGAGTGGCTCATCGGCCGTTTCTCTGTCGCTATCATCCCTTATACTTTCCATAATACCAATTTCCATAATATCCGCCCCGGTTCGATCGTAAACCTCGAGTTCGATATCCTCGGTAAGTATATCGCTCGTCTCTCTGCCCTCTGATTTTTATAGAGCGCGTTCTATCATCAGTTTGCTGGTAGCCCTCCTTATAATATTAAAGCCCCGAGAATGTTTCATCCTCGGGGCTTTTGTTATATTTTCCCTATCTGTGACAGGTCGTTATTTCTTTGTGCTGTTGTTCCCATTCAGCAAACCTTTCAACAGATCAAATCCGCTGCCACTGCTATTGCTCGTATTGCTCGTATTGCTATTGCCTGTGTTGCCGCGGTTCGTGTTGCCGCTGTTGCTGTTACTATTGCTCGTGCCGGTGGTGCTTGTGCCGCTGTTGCTTGTGCCGCTGTTGCTGCCGCCGAAGATCCCGTTCAAGAAGCTACCTATGCCGCTGCCGCTTGTGCCTGTAGTGCTGCTGCTATTGCTTGTGCTGCTATTGCTTGTGCTGCTGTTTGTCCCGGTGCTGCCCGTGCTCGTGCCGCTGTTGCTACCCGTGTTGCCGCCTCCCATGATGCCATTCAGCAATCCGCCAATTCCACTATTGTTGGTCTGGGTCGAGCCTCCGGTCAGCTTGAAGCCTATGCAGAGCCCCTCATATTGGTTCAACAGACTGCTGGCTGTCTTGGCAAGACGCATACCGCTTATGTTGGCTATCGCTGAGATGATGGTCTTGAATTTCGATGCATCGAACATGATGTCCATCGTCTTGGGTGTCTTCTGTACGTAGGTCGTCAGTGAGGTCACTTTCTTCCCTAAGAACCCGAAGTTGAAATCAAATGTACCTTGAGCGGCTCCCTCCGATCTGGTGATTGTGCCGGAGATGTTATATTTGTTCTTGATCTGCAAGGAGTAGTTACCCTCGGTGTCTATCACCAATTTTGCCCCGGTCAGTCCATATTTGGTGTAGTAGGGCTCTATCTTGGTCTCGATCATTGAGGCGGCTGCCAAACCACCCGCATTCTTCAAAAAGTCATCGCTCTTGAAGCTTACTGCCGGCCCCGTGATGGTCCATTCCCCTTCTAAGTCGGCTATGTCGATGTTGGAACTCGTGAAGACTCCTTCGATGATGTTTCCTAATGTGCCTCCAAGATCCCCACTGAACAAATCTGATAGACTTTGTGCATTGGTTGTATTGATGCCGATTATGGTCAATATAGCCACTAATACTCTTTTTGTAACCTTTTTCATATTGTTTTTTTGGTTTATTTGGCGTAATTGTGATGCGTTTTAGTCGCTTTTTTTGCATCAATGTTTTTATTATTATAACTTTGCAACTTGTTAAGTGGGACATTATCGTATTAATATCCCTTCTGTCAAGTTCGCTTTCTTTGCTTTTAAGCGACTTTTCTTTAGATTGTTTTCGCACCCTGCGGTTTAATGATCACAATCTCTTTTAACAATTTTTGTATTATCAACAAAACATCTATTATAATGAGAAAAATTTCTAATTGCACTCTCGTTGGTGCGCTGGTTGCTCTTTTCGGCCTCGCTTCTTGTAGCGACGAGGCCCCTTGGGCTGACTCAAGCTCCACAGGTGGCATCAATCTGAATTTCTCTTCCGATCCTCGTGTCATGCGTCAGACGCGTGCCGACGATTCGGTGAGCCCCGTTGTCCCTTCCGGCGATTTCTTCGCCGTTAATCTCGTTAAGGCTGATGGATCGTTCTCTCGCTCTTGGTCGAGCGTGGAGGCATTCAACCGTGAGGAGGCTTTCTCCATCGGTGATTATACCCTCACCGCCTCTTACGGCGATATCGATACCGAGGGCTTCCAAAATCCTTTCTATAAGGGATCTACTTCTGTCCACGTATCTCCCGGTGCCCTCGCTGAGGCGCAAGTAGTCGCTACTCTCGCCAATGCAATGGTCTCTATTCGATACACTCCCGCTTTTGTGGAGAATTTCCCTACTTATAGTGCAGCTATCCAATCTGAAGGTCATGATTGGGTCGTTTTCTCTCAAAATGAGGAACGCCCCGCTTATGTCGCTCCTTCGGAAATTAAACTTAATCTTACGCTTACCAACACTGAGGGTAAGCAGGTTACTATCCAACCTGCCTCTTTCACCGCTCAGGCTCGCCACCATTATGTAGTCACTATCGGTGTGGATGGCGCTACCGGAAACCTCGCCCTCGATGTCCAATTCGATGATGATGTCGTCAATGAGACCGTGAGCGTCTCGCTGGGCGATGAACTCTTCAACGCCCCCGCTCCTACCATCTCTCCCAAGGGTTTCACCGCCGACGCCACTGTCGAAACTTTCGAGTATTCTACTCAGTCTTCCCAAACTGAATTCCATGTGTTCGCTTACGGAGGACTCAAGTCTACTACTGTCAATGTCGTCGCTAATAATGGTTTCGCTCCCTCTTTCGGTAGCCGTGTCGAACTCGTTAATGCTTCCGACCTTACTCAGCAACAACTTTCCAACGATGGTATGGTCTGCTCCGGATTTTTCCGTAATGCCGATAAACTCGGTGTGGTAAATGTTACAAAGTTCTTCGAACATCTCCCCGCCGGTTCGTATACCGTTGAGGTTCAGGCTGTCGATGCCATGACTCGTACTTCCGAACCTCTCAAACTTAATATCAATGTAACTGAGGTCCAGATTTCTTTCGCTGAGGCCCCGGCTATCGATTTTATGGCTAATGAGGTCGCTGTGATCGTCAACACCAATACGCTGTCCATCAAGGATAATATGAAGTTTAAGGTGCCCGATGCCAACAATCGTATGATCGATGCTACTATCAAGAGCGTCTCCGATGTCTCCAATTCTCGTGCCGCCGGATCGTATGCCCTCAAGTATGTCCTTGATCTCCAGCCACAGACCGGTAGCGCCATCGATGTTGTCGGTTCTCTCGGCACTAAGTCCATCTCTACTTCTGTGGCTGTCAATGCCCCGGAGTATTCTATTACTCCCGATGCTTTCAGCCGCAAGGTAGTCCTTCTCCTCTCTGCCGGCGATGACAACACCACCAAGAATGTCTTCGAAAACGTTCGCTTCTTTAATGGTGGTTCCGAAATCCCTTCTGCCAATATCTCTCATGATGCTAATACCGGTCTTGTCACTATCTCCGGTCTCTCCCCTGCAGCTACTTATTCTTCGATCGTAGCTAAGGTCGGTTCGTTCGAAAAGAATGTGCCGCAGTTCACCACTGAGACCGAAACGGATGTTACTAATGGTAATTTCGCCGCTGCTTCTGAAACTATCAATCTCGCTTATCCTCAAGTCGGCGGTCTATATCGTGTTGGCGCTTTCGATTATTATAACCGTACCAGCATCGTTCGATCCACTCCCGATGGATGGGCTAACCTTAACCCTTTCACTTGCTATACCGGCGCTGCTAATATCAATACTTGGTTCGTCGTGCCTTCTACTTTCTCTGAAAATGGTTGTGCTGTGATCCGTTCGGTCGGCTATCATCATAATGGCACAACCCCGGCAAAGACTGGCAGCTTTACAAGTACTAAATATTATTGCCAGAATGCCCCAAGCGAGTTGAATAAGTCGCGTGGTGAGTTATTCCTCGGTTCTTATGCTTTCAATGGCTCCGAGTCGCGCTCTGATGGAATCGCTTGGAATTCGCGCCCATCTTCTTTGAGCTTCGATTATACTTATGCACCTATCAATAATGAGAAGGGGGAGGCTTATATCAAGGTCTTCGCTGCCGATGGCTCTATCCTTGCCGAGCAGACTATTCTCCTCTCTCCTGTATCTACCATGACTTCTCGTACTCTCTCTCTCGGTAATTACCCATTCGGTAAGAAGGCCGCTAAGATTCAGATAGGATTCAAGTCTACTCAGTCAGGTGTCGTTCCTTCTATTTATATCCCTACCGGTACTGAACTCTACGAACCGGGTGTCCGCTTGAACACCAAGTATTATTGGACTCTCGATCCTAATACTTACCATGCCGTGGCTATCGGATCTGTGCTTACCATAGATAATGTCAAACTCGGTTATGCCACTTCTTCTGCTTCTTCCGCTGCTCCTAAAGTGGCATCCAAGAAGTCTTCTTCGCGTAGACCCGCCGCTCCTCGCCCCGGTGCTAACGCTCGCGTAATCCGTAAATGATTCTGAATCCTTCTTTTAACTTTTCAATGACTGTTATGAAAAAATTATATATTCTGCCGTTGGTTGCAGTAGCTATGCTCTCTACGGCTTGTTCAAGCGAACATCCTTTCGATTTCGACGGCGATGGTAATGGCGAAGGTCAGATCCTTAAGTCGGCTCTCGCTGTAAGCATTGAGGCTGATGAATTGGTGCGCCAAAATGCCCCTACTCGTGCCGCTGATGCCAATATCGATGATTTTAACGTGATTTTCTATAAGGCCGGTTCGACTGTCCCTGTCGCTTCTTATCGTTATGGCGATATGCCCGAGGTTATCTCTCTCCCCGCCGGGTCCTATTCTTGCACCGCTACCTACGGCGAAAATCGTATCGCTGAGTGGGAGTCTCCCTATTTCCTCGGGGCTTCCGAGACTTTCGATGTCACCGCTTATGAGATCACAAGCTATATCGAGCCGATTGTGTGCCACCTCGAAAATGTCAAGGTTTCTATCGATTTCGATTCCGCTCTCCGCGCCAAGATGTCGCCCGATTCTTACGTCGAGGTCAAGGTCGGCAGCAGCTCTTCTCTCAATTTCGGCATAGCCGAGGCTGACGCCCAAAAGGCAGGATATTTTATGCACACTGATGAGGTGTCGCTCGTTGCCGTGTTCTATGGCACTGTCGATGGTAGCAAAGTCGTCGAAACCAAGTCGCTCGATAATATCCGGAAGGGTTATCATTATAAGATTAAGTTTAAACTCCATATCGGTTCGGGTGATAGCTCAACTGGTGATGCCGATGCCAATGTCAACGTAGATGCCGATGTCAATGTCATCGATGTGACTCGCAATGTCTCCCTCGGCGAGGATCCCCTCCTCGATGATAATGAACGTCCTACTGAGGGTGGTGGCGATGATCCTTCTCCCGACCCCGACCCCGCTCCGACCATCGAAGCTGACGCTCCGGTCAACCTCGACGCTGTCAACGATGGTGATTCGCTCTCTTCTTGCGTGCTCCATATCAAGAGCTCAGATGAAGGTGGTTTCACTCAGCTCGTCTGCGATATCGAGTCTAATTCTCTATCTCCCGAAGAACTCGCCGGTGTCGGCCTCTCAAGCCACCTCGACCTCGTAAATACACCCGCTGATATGGCTGATCCTCTCGCTAATCTCGGTTTCCCCGTGAATGTCGGCGGCCAAAATGATGTCACTTTCAACCTTACTCCTTTCTTGACCCTGCTCAAAGCTCTCGGCCCCGATGAACACCATTTCATCCTCACCGTCGGCGATGCCAATGGCACTACTGTCAAGACTCTTAAAATCAAGTTTAACTAATTAGCGTCAGCATTATGAAGTCGTTTTCTAAATTTTTCGCTCCTGCAGCTGCCGCTATGTCAGTTGCATCTCTGATTACTTCCTGCTCGCTCGATGCCCCCTTTGGCGACGCTGCAGAAGCCAATCTGACCATTACCACCGAGATCCGAGGGGATGTCGTTAAGTCTAATACTCGCGCCATCTCAGACCCCGAACTCGCTAATCTCCGTGAGCAGTGTGTCGTTTATATCGAAAATTCTCGAGGCGTGATCCGTAAGTATAAGGGCCTCGATAATATCCCCGAACAGATCCGCCTCCAGACCGGCGATTATGTCGCCGAGGCTTGGAGTGGTGACTCTGTCTCTGCTTCGTTCGATTCGAAGTTCTATCGCGGATATCAGAAGTTCTCTATGGTCGAGGGCCAAAATTCTCTTACCCTCAACTGTAATATCGCAAATGTCGTTGTGTCGGTCGACCCCGCTTCGCTCGATGTCAATCTCTCTAACCTGAAGGTGACTTTCTCTCACTCTAAGGGCTCGCTCGAGTTTACCCCCGACAATATACCATCTGCCAAGGGCTATTTCATGATGCCTAATGCCGATAGCAACATTAATTATAAGATCGAGGGTACGGAGGCCAATGGCGATAGCTTTGTCAAGGAGGGCGTTATCCCTAATGTGCAGCGCGCTCATGAGTATTGCATGACCATCACCGAGGATGAACCTACTGTCACCGAAGGTGGTGCCCTCATCCGAATCTCTATCGCTGATATACCTATCATCGAGGAGGAGGTGGAGGTCTTCCCGGCTCCCGCCGTGCGCGGTGTCGATTTCAATATCGATCAGCAGGTGGTGTCTGTCGATAACAATTTCTCCGATACTCATGTCTATATCCGCGGCTATTTCGGCCTTAGCTCGGTGATCTTGAATGTCTCCGACAATGTCACAGGCATCTCTTCGGGCGTCAATATCCTCGAGGGTAGCGCCGCCTCTACGCTCGCCGGCCTCGGCATTAATGTGGAGCGTCGTTCTTCGACCGATGCCGCTCAGGTCGGCGGTGGTGATGTGGCTGTCGATGAACTTTACATCACTTTCACCAAGACTTATCTCGATGCTCTCGCCGATGATGACAAGGAACGTATCTATTCGTTTGAGGCTACCGACAGCCGTCACCTCGTGGGGCAAGGCCGTCTCCGCATCGCTAATACCGATGCCGCTATCGAGCGTCTCGCACCGATCGCTACTGTCGATTGCAGCTCCGACTTCCTCTCTGTCGGTGTCAATAAGGCTACCCTCTCCGGTGTGATTTATGACACCGAAAGTGCCGCTAATTATGGTATCCAGTACCGCCCCGCCGGTTCTTCGGCTTGGACCACTGTTTATCCCTCTTCGTCGCAAGCCGCTGCCGCTCGTCGCGTAGCTCGTGCCACTCGCGCCGGTTCGACGCCTTATTCCGTTACAATCACCGGCCTCGCCGAGGCTACTGCCTACGAGTATCGTGCCATCTGCGATGGTTATGATGAGGCTGTTATTATGTCGTTCACCACTGAGTCGAAGTTCTCCATCGTTAATGCTTCGTTCGAGGATTGGAGCACTTATACCGCTTCTACCCTGTTTGGTAATAAGTCTGTTACTCTCCCCGGTTCGACAGGCGATAAACTCACCTCTTTCTGGGGTTCCGGTAATGAAGGATCCGCTACTGCCAATCTTACCCTGACCACAGGTTCCACCGATATGGTCCATAGCGGCACTTACAGCGCTCGACTCGCTTCCAATAAGGCTATGGGTGTGCTCGCCGCCGGTAATATCTTCGTCGGACATTATGTCCGCACCGATGGAACTAATGGTGTCCTCTCTCTCGGTCGCGAGTATAACGGCTCTCACCCCTCCAAAGTGCGTGTATATGCTAATTATCGCCCCGGTACTGTCGATGTCTTTAAGGATGGTTACGGCCTCACAAATGGAGGCCTCGACCATGGCCAGGTATATGTCGCTCTCACCGACGAACCAATCGAGATCCGCACTAACCCCAATAACCGGAAACTCTTCGACCCCGATGATACTCACGTCCTCGCCTATGGCCAAGTAACTTGGACCGAAAATTATGGACCCGACGGCCAGCTACAACTCCTCGAAATTCCTTTGAACTATTTCGAGCGTGCCAAGACTACCCGTGCTACTCACCTCGTTATCGTGGCTTCTGCCTCTAAGTTCGGTGACTATTTCACCGGTAGTAGCTCGTCCGTTATGTATCTCGATGATTTTGAATTAGTTTATGAGTAATTTCCAAAGATCTATATCCTTCTATCTTGTTTTGATTCTGGGCACTCTATGCGCTCAGAGTCAAAACTCTTTTTCCGATACCATCCATCTTAACCCCGCTATGATCGATTCGATCCGTATCGCTGATGCTCATAAGATCATCCCTTTTGAACATGAGATCGAGAAGACCGTGTTTATCCCTAAGGGGCAGTGGATCGCCGGACTCTCTTTCTCTTATTCCCAGTCCAATCAAAATAATTATCAGTTTATTGTCCTCGAGGATATCGATGCCGATACATATTCTTTTAAGGTTTCCCCAATGGTGGGATTCGCTGTACGTAACGATTGGGTCTTCGGCGCAAAGTTCTCCTATAAACGTTCTCTCCTTAAACTCGCTAATTCCGACCTCGTGCTCGATGCCGAAACCAGTATGAATTTCGACCATGTTTATTCCCTCTCACATAATTATTTTGGCACGATCTTCATGCGCAATTATTTCTCTCTCGGTAATTCCAAACGTTTCGGTTTCTTCAATGAGGTCCAACTCGAAATGGGTGGCGGTGTCTCCAAACTTACCCAGGGTGTCGGTGAGAATCTTAGCGGTACTTACGAGAAGAATTATTCGATCAATATCGGCCTGACTCCCGGTCTGATCATGTTCCTCTCCAATTATTCGGCTATCGAGATTAATGTCGGTGTGCTCGGCTTCTCTTATCAGAAGACAGACTCGCTCAAGGACCAAATCTATCACTCCAACCGCCATTATAAGTCCGCCAATTTTAAAATCAACCTCTTTAGTGTAACATTCGGAACAACTTTCTATCTATGATTAAAGCTCTCAATTTCTATATTGCCTTGCTCGTGGCGCTCTTCGCTCTGCCGGCATCTGCTCAAGATTCAATTGCAGAGCCTCGTCAGAAGCAAGTGCCCGATGGTAAGTATATCTTTGTCCCCGATTCGCTCCAGGATGATGTCATCCGACTCCTTAGCGGCCACTCGAAGGTCGTCGACGATGTCTCTAACCTCGACCCTAATGAATTGACCGTATATAAGGGTGATACCATCCCTTTAATCCTAAAGTCGTGGAAAGTGGGACGTTATAAAGGCCGTTTCGACCGTAAACTCTATAATTACCTTTTTGTCCCCCAAAAGTCTTTCTCTGTCGGTATCACTGTCTCTTACGGCGAACTCGGCAGCAAGGACCTCGATGTGCTCGACCTCCTCTCCGATATCGATATCTCAGCCCATGCTTTCAGCATTAAGCCATATTTCCAGTATTTTGTCGGCAATAACATCTCTGTCGGTCTCAAACTCGGTTATTATTCCGCACGCGGCGATATCAACTCGTTCAATGTCGATGTCGATGAGGATATCAATTTCAACCTCCATGATATCTCTTATCGTTCGAACTCTTTCTCCGGCGCTTTTACTTTTACACAGTATGTCGGACTCTCTCGTCGTGGCCGTATCGGCCTTTTCAATGAAATTGCCCTCGGCGTGAAGTATGGTACCAACAATTTTATCCGCCCTTTCAATGGCGAGATCCGTGATACCCACACTGATGTCGTCGAGGCTTCTCTCAATTTCTCCCCGGGTCTGCAGATCTTCGTTATGAAGAATGTCGCTTTCCATGTTTCGCTCGGTGCCTTCGGCTTCTACCTCAAGAGTGAACGCCAAACTGAAAATGGTGAGTTCTCCGGCAAACGTTTTACTTCGGGAGCCAATTTCCGCCTCAATCTCTTCAATATTAATTTCGGTATCGCTCTCTGTATTTAGACTTTTTTCCCTATATGCGTCATTTATTTTACCATATTATCTCTCTCCTCTTCGCATTCTGCTCTCTGATGGCGGCTTCGGGTTGTATCGAAAATGACCTCCCTTATCCCCGCATTCCTCAGCGTATCCTCGAGATCGCTGCCGAGGGCGAGATTAAGTCGGCTTATATCGATTCGCTCGCTTATAAGGTCAATCTTTACCTCGATGAGTCCGTAGATATCTGCAATCTGAAGTTCAATAAGTTCGTCACTACTCCAAATGCTTCTTGCGATGTCGACCTCCTCCAGGGTACTCACGACCTCTCTCATACCCTCTGGCTTACTCTCTCTCTATATCAGGATTATTCTTGGGAGATTAAGGCAAACCAATCTATCGAACGCTATTTCGAAGTCGAAGGACAAGTGGGGGAGAGCATTATCGACCCGGCCGCTCTTCGTGTCATCGTGACTGTCCCCGATGGTACTGACCTCTCCAAATTAAAACTTCAACGTGTCAAACTCGGCGCTAAGGATGTCTCTACCATGTCCCCGGAAATCACCCCGGGCACCCTCGACCTCTCTTATCCTCTCGCTGTCGATATCACCACTCATGGCCGTACCCAAACTTGGACCATCTATGCCCAAGTCTCCGAAACTATCGTCTCTACATATCAAGTGGATGCTTGGTCGAAGGTCGTTTGGGCTTATGGTAATGGCCCCGCTGATGCGAACAATGGTTTCGAGTATCGTCTCGAGTCCGATTCGGAGTGGACCCCTGTCCCTGAGCAGTTCGTATCCCGCAATCAGGGCGCTTTCTCTTGCTTTATCCCTCATCTCAAACCTAATACGAAGTATCTCGTGCGTGCCGTCTCCGACGATAATAAGGGTAATGAGGTCGAAGTCACAACCCAAGATGTCGCCGACCTCCCCGGTGGCGATTTCGAGGAGTGGCACATGAATGCAAAGGATATGTGGTGCCCATGGAATGAAAATGGTGCTAAGTTCTGGGATACCGGTAATGCAGGCTCGATTACTCTTAACCAAAACCTTACTACTCCCACCGATTATACCCCCGATGGCGTCGGTAAGGCCGTCAAGTGCGAAACTAAGTTCGTTTCCCTGTTCGGCATCGGTAAACTCGGTTCCGGTTCGATCTTTACCGGAGATTATGTACGTACAGATGGCACTAATGGTGTCCTCGCTTTCGGCAGATCCTGGAATCTTCACCCCACCAAACTTCGCGGATATTTCCAATATTCCGCAGCAAATATCGATTATGCTTCTTCGGAGTTCGAAAAGCTTAAGGGTGTTCCCGATACTTGCCATATTTATGTGGCTCTTACCGACTGGTCTACTCCATACGAGATTCGTACTAACCCCAAGAATCGTCAACTCTTCAATAAGAATGCCGATTTCATCATCGCTTACGGCGAAATGCAGTTCTCCGGCAAGATGGATAAGTATCAAGAGTTCGAGATTACTCTCAATTATCGTAATACTTTCGCCATCCCGTCTTTCCTGCAAATCACTTGCTCGGCTTCCAAGTATGGCGATTATTTCACCGGCGGTTCCGGCTCTATATTATACGTCGACCGCTTCTCTCTCGATTACGATTATTAGAACCATCGCTTTGCCTCTCTGCGGTGATCTCGATCTATTCATTTATTCCTTTAATATCTGAATTTATGCGAAACGCTCATTCTCGCTTTCTATTTTTTATAATTCCTATCTTGTGCTTCGCTCTCTCTTCTCCTCGAGTTATGGCGCAAGATGATGTAACAACTTTTCAACGAACTCCGGCGCAAAAGGGTGTGGCTACTTCCACCGATGTCGTTGCTATCGCACTCCCCGCTTCGGCGCTTGTTGGCACGCTCGTTATGCAAGACTGGAAGGGTCTCTTACAGGGTGTCGAAACCGCTGCCGTGACTGCTGCCGCTACTCTTATTCTCAAATATTCCGTCAAGGAATGGCGCCCCGATCATTCCGACCGCCATTCTTTCCCCTCCGGTCATACTGCCGTCTCTTTCGCCACAGCCGGTTACCTGCAACGAAGATATGGCTGGGCTTTCGGCGCCCCTGCCTATGCCCTCTCTTGCTACGTGGCTTGGGGGAGATGTTTCTCCAAAAAACACTACTGGTATGACGTCCTCGCCGGTGCGGCCATCGGTGCCGGCAGCGCCTACATCTTCACCCGCCCCTTCGCCAAAAAACACAACCTCCAGATAGCCCCCGTCTCCGACGGCACCAACATAGGCATATACGCCTCCTTCGAATTCTAACCCCCCCTCCCCCCTCCTCCATAGCTCTCCCTCAGCCCCCCCCCCCCTCTCCTCCATAACTCTCCCCCCAGCCCTCCTCCCCTCTCCTCCATAGCTCTCCCTCAGCCCTCCCTCCCCTCTCCTCCATGGCTCTCCCTTCAGCCCTCCCTCCCTCTCCTCCTTCAGCTCTCCCTCAGCCCTCCCCTACAGAGTGGAGTTTATCATCCTCCCCGGGGCCGAAGGCCCCTTTTGT